>MDTB01116899.1_pt1 | contig 19901 bp, 12 predicted proteins | sample 811161 | NCBI WGS metagenome assembly MDTB01 (sample SAMN05326650, study PRJNA326480) | marine metagenome | isolation source: seawater | place: Mediterranean Sea | collected 2009 | reverse complement strand
TCCACCACTTGATGCCTCTGTTATGGATTCCCCACTATCCACGTCACCGGTATCAAAGAGATAAACATCATTTCCGGAGCCACCCGTTAAACTATCGGCTCCGTCACCGCCGTCAATCGCGTCGTTATCATCACCTCCTGTAATGAAATCGTTTCCATTTCCTCCATCGACAGTATCGTTTCCACTTCCTGCATCAATAGTATCGTTTCCACTGTCTCCATTTATTGTATCATTACCTGACCCCCCTATAAGCTCGTCTTTTCCAATGCCTCCCCATAAAAAATCGTCCTTATCTAGCCCCTCTATTTTATTACCAAATGTGCTGGCGATTAAATAATCTTCTTCAGCGGTTCCAATAATCCATTCTACTCCATCTAAGTTTCCACCAAATTTTGTTGTTAAGAGTTTAGATCCTGGGTTGCCGTCAGGAATATATTCTGCGAAAGCTCCTCCAACTATAACATTAGAACTTGTACCATCATCTAGAATTAAGGCTGATGGGACAAGAACACCGGTAGCAACATTAAAATTGTCTTCACCCAGATTTACTGATAATCCATTTGTGATTGGCGTTTTTTCAGAGCCTTGAATATTTGAAAAATCAATTTTATCTTGGCCTCCACCTAGAACTATGTTTAATTTTTTTATTTGGCTCGTGTTGTTGAAATTTATTGTATCCTCACCTGTGCCGCCGGTAATATTAATGTTGTCAGCTTCACCTCCAATGGTGACAGTGTTATTTTTCCCGAGAGACGCGTTTCCCAGCAAAATTTTTGATGTTTCATCTGCACCAATGGTTCCAGCATTAGTGATGTTTGTCAGTAGACCATTTGAATTAGTAGAGGTTAATTCAATTACACCTTTTTCCAAGGTATCTATGATAAAGTTTACCTTTATACCATGAGAGTTGTTTGAAATTGCGGCATCTGAGATTGTCGCATTGATTCCGCCATTGGAATTACTTACATTAAAGGCAGCTCCAGACCCATTATCAATTTCACCCTTTGCAGAAATTTTAAACATTGACTCGTTATCGTTACCCGATAGCTTGATATCGGAAACAGAAATATTACCTTCCGTACTCTTGATTTCTAAGTCTGAAAGTGAGTTAGTTCCTAAGCTACCCAAGTGCATATTATTCTTTGACAATATATCTATGGTTTTTAGTTGTTTGTTTCCCGTAATACTTTCTAATGAAATTGTATCCTGGCCAATTATGGTGAAGCTTTCAAGCTTATCTAAACTGTTTGATTCGTCACTCATAAGGTTTCTTATTGAAATTGCTTCCTCTGAATTTATGACTGTGTTTGTTGCATTATCAAATTTTATATCTCCCTGTCCCATATTAACTGGTTTCGTGAAATTCACTATTAAGTCGGATATATTATTTATAAAAAAATCACCTGTTCCTTTAGTACTATTTACATTAATTGTAGTATTTTCTTCAAGCGTCTTAAAGGAAATTACAAAATTGCCTAAGCCCGATATTTCTCCTAACGCATTTTCGATTGTAGTAACGGAGTCTGTTGGGATGTCTAATAATGTAAAATCTGAACTCTTGCCCTTATGTCCTACTTCAAAGGTAATTGATAAAGGTTTTTCAACTTCAGTTATCACATTTGTACCATTGGCTATACTTTTTAATGTTAAATTCTCTATTTCTCTCAAATTCAATTTGTTGTCGTTTGCTTGCTCAATAATAATAGTATCTATGCCTGATCCGCCATCTATTAGATCATTTGTGGAGAGCTTTTCACCAAGAATTTTGATAGAGTCATCCCCGTCTTCAGCAAAAATGTTTGTTTGGCTGTTAGTCCCTGTCTGATATGTAAGAAGATCATCACCCGAGCCAAGATAGATTAGATTTGAAGAGTTTCCATCGGCCTTATCTTCAAAGTAAAATTTGTCTGCTTTACTCCCTAGAGTTACGGCTGTCCCTAAATTCGAACCAATGATTGGAGTCAAAGAGAATTCATTCTCATCCAATTCTTTGCCAATTAACTGTCCGTCCAAATCCTGCGATGAGAACGAGTTTAAACTTGAAAAGCCAGTTCCAATGATCAGATCTCCAACCCCAAAGATTTTCGCATCAGAGGCCTCGCTAACAGATAATGAACCCAAGGACGAATTGCCCGATAGCTCTAATTTTATATTTTCGTAGCCTAATGGTGCTTGAAAATTTACATTTGCTGCATTTTCTAAAATAAGATGTAGCGTATCATTTGATCCTCCCAAATTGTTTGAAGTAAGTATTGTAGAATTTACTCCATTTCCTGAGAAACCAAAAATAGTTTCAGCGTTTTCAAGACCATTTATTGTGATTTTACCTAATGAATTTTCTGATTTTATATACTGTAAACCATCGACACTTTTTAAATCCATTGAATAATCGCCAAGGCTCGTCATAGTGAAATTCTCAATGTTTTTTATTGAAGGGGTGTTTTTAATGCTATTATTAAGTTGCAGGATTAAAGTGTCTGATCCGAGTCCCCCATCTATAACAGTTTTATTATTTAAATAGGCCGATGATGCAACAAAGTTGTCCGAGGCATCTGTTCCTGATACTGGAATTTGTCCATTAGAAACGGATATTGTACTTACAAGGTTGGTACTTGAACCTTCACTAATTTCGTTATCAAGACAAATGTAACCTTCAGAAGAATCGAAATCTTGGCATGGTTTTGTTTGATTTTGATTTGAGTTAGATCCATTACAGGCCGTCAATGCCATCGTGGTAAAGAAAAATGACGTATTTTGGGTTATAGGATTCTTTAAAAGCTCATTTTTCTTTAGATTTTGCAGTCTTTGTGTTTGGGATTTATGAGCTTTTAAAATTTTATTCTTCCGGAAAAGGGTCATTTTTGATCCATTGCTTTGCATTTTATTGGTATTCTTACTTAATAATCTAATTTTAATAGCAATTTTTGTTCCAATAAGGTCTCAATCTTGTATTAATTTGCCTTAAGTGAACAATAAAAATTAATTTATCATTACTTATTGCACGTAAATTGCAATACTTGTGCTTGTAGTCAAAAAATTTAATTAAATTCGGTTTAATATGAGCATTTTAAAACATTTTAACATAAATAAATTGCCCACTGAAGGAAATCCTTTCAAAAAAATAAGAAAAATTAATGGTTTTTGGGTGCAGAACGATAACAAATTTACAAATTTAGGTTTGTTTAGTTTTTTAGGATTAACATCCGTAGCATGTAATTCGACAAGTGATGAAAAATGCTATGGTAGCTTAGGCATTTTCGCTGGTTCTCTTTGTGCTAATCAGAATGATGTTTCTAAAGACAGTGTGATAAAGTTAGATAAAATTGATATGGATGGCACGTATCTCCTCAGAACGAACATCGATGAGAAGGGAAATGAACAGTTTGATAGGGTCGAATTTGAAAAATCTAACGATGTGCATGGTACCAAATATACTTTGACCTCCGGAGACATTATAAAAAATGCTGGAACAGTTAGATTAGATCTCACTAATACTGGTTCTATTGATGGTGAAAAAATTTTTAATTCGGAAGAAATTGAGATCTCATCGCAAGGAACTGTTGTGGTGCTTGCTTCGGATTGGTATAATAATGAAGAAGTTTCAATTACAAATTCTGATCAGTCCATTACTTTAAATGATTTACAGGCATCAACATTAGACTCAGCTCTAGCTGAGGATGGATTCTATTATCCTGGTACAAATTACAAGTTCAAAAATATTAATATGCCCGAGGGCACAATAGCATTGAATTTTAATGAGAAAGCTATTTTGGGAACTTCAACAGAAGTAGATATCATCTTAGACTCAGTAAATTCTATTATTTCTGGAGCAGTGTTCGTTGATCCTAATGCTGCCGCTGCACCGGTGGTTGAAGTGGATCCTTTTGCGGTTGCTGTTGATACAAACATTGAGAAAGTTCATCTAGCTATTGAGGATGTTGAAACTGGTAGCAAGCTAACCGATCTTATTTTTAGCGGGTTAAATTTTTTGAAGTTTTCTGGCGGGATTCTAGGAAGAGATTTTGAAATAAGTGATCCTTTGGATGCCTCATTGGTGGATATAAGCGCTTCTGACGTAAGTTCTAATTTGATTCTCGATACATCTTTATCCAATCTTCAAAAATCGTTTGCTCTTGGACTTGGTGATGATGTTTTGACTGTAGGAGACTCTTTAATTGCAATACCGGCAATAGATACAATGTCTGGAGGACCAGGACTAGACAAACTGATAATAAATTTTGCTAATGCTAATGAAGTTAAACCAAACCTTTCAAGCTTTGAGGAATTGGAAATAATTTTTAATGGTGCATCTAAACTTGATTTTTCTAATGTCGCTGATATGTCTGAAATAAATATACTTTCTTCACTTTCACCTATTTCGTTTGACAATATTCCTTTCGATATAAGCGAGGTAAATGTTTTTGGTACCCATATTGGTGATTGGATATTGAATTTTGAACAAAACGCTTCGGCTACTCCCAATATATATTGGTCAAATAATACTGGCACTGCTAATACAGTTGCTAGTTTACTTTTTGACGAGATTAAGACCTTAACAATTACATCAGACGGTTCTGATAATGTTGCTATTTCAGCCTTGACGGTGGACAAGGATGATACAACTGCAATAAGTTTAACAAATACAGACGATGGGGATTTAATTATATCAGCTGGGGCTGATATTTCTTCAGGGTCTTCCTTAACTGCAATTACTTTAATTTCTACAGAAGGTGGGGATATAGCCTTAGGATCCAGTACTGGAAATTTCGGAATTACTGATGCCACAAAATTATCAACTATAGTATTAAATGCATCGGAAACCGGAAATATTGATATTGGAAACTTAGGAAGTTTGTCTGCAATTGAGGATTTACAGAATTTATCTATAGTGTCATCTGGAGCTGTTGTTTCGGTAGGTGCGGTTTCAAGCCAAGATGTTGGAACTATTTCAGTTTCAATTGCCTCAAGTGGTGTCGTAACTTTGGGTGCATTAAATTTTCAAAATGCTGGCTCAATGTTTACAGCTACTGGTGCAGGCACATTGAGTCCTTTAGTATTTTCTAATGAGTCTTATCAAATTATAGATCTCTCAGATATGGTTACAACAACTTCCGTTGATTTCTCTAATGCTGATGAACCTGTCACAATTGTTGGTGGTTCAAGCAATGACACTTTTACCTCAGGAAAAGGTGCTGATGTTTTTAGTGGAAATGCTGGAGCTGACGTTTTCGTGGTAGGAAATGGAAAAGCTGGAATTACATTAAATTCTGCAGATACAATTAATGACTTTACCAGTGGGCAAGATAAACTGAAATTGGGTTTGGCTGGAGACTCCACTGTTGACTCAGGAAATTTTGTAAAAAGTGGAAGTGCCAGTCTTAACTTTGATGCAGCTGCTACCGCAGCTAATGTGGATTTAGCCAATTTAAATGGTACTTCATCTGCCTCAGAACTGTACTCTTTTCAATATGACAGTAATTCAGGCTATTTATTTGTGGATACGGATTCAGATGGGCTTGCAGAAGACGTAATCATATTATCTGGCATTGAAAGTACAGGCATAGCCTCGACTGATATTATAGCATGAGTAATATTAGAGGTTTATAAAATTAATTTAGCCGAGAACTTTGTCATAGGAAATGAATAAAGCAAATAGAATTGGTTGGTGAATTAGGTATACTAACAAGGAATTTCTACCAATCCACAATATGAATACTACCAAATAACTTGGACGCTCTTCTTTAAAAATTAAGGGTGAAACGCTAGTGGAACGTGGGTTTTTTGCAATGATTTTTGCTAGGCTTAGCCCAAGCACAAAAGCTGATGACCAAGGCATAAAACCATAAAAATCTGCAGAACCGGTTCTTCCATTGAACAGGCCAGTCCATGATAGGTACTTTGGTTCAAATGTTTGAGCGTTATAAAACGTCGATATAAAAAAGTACTCTCGAAATAATAACAAAACTACAGCCAAACCCAAAAGTAAGAATACAGGCAGTCTATAAATTAATAGGCCAAGTATAGCACAAGCAACCATTAAATGTAATATGCCAAAGAATACAAATTCATCATTTAACTGAATACGAGTTACGATTGAAATTAGAAGAGAGGCCAATATTAATATCAGAAGTCTTTTGACAAATCTTAACCAATTAAGCTCTGCTCTGACCATGATCCAAAAACTGAAGCCTGACAAAAAAAGAAAACTTGATCCTATGCTTTGAGCAAATAATTTCCAATATCCATTCGTCACTGTCCGTACGTCCACATATTCAAAATGTCCTAAATCGAAAACAAAATGATAGAATATCATTGCTAGCACAGCTAGTGATCTGGAATAATCTAACAAACGTATTCTGTGAATAGAGCTCAAGCTTCACCTCGTTTATAAAATAGTAGTTCTCTATTTTAACAGACAATCATAAATTCCAAGTCGATAAAAAAATATCATTTTTTGCAAAAAAAGCAATAACGTTATTTTGACTGCGTAGCTATAAAATGTTAGAATAAAACATTGAAGAGCTTATAAAATTAGCATTAAAAAATTTTATATAAAATATGACTATTAAATACTTAAAATTTAGGACAGCAAGCTTATATTTTACGCAAACAAGGACCATCTTAAGTAAATAGGTTGTCCATGGTAGGAATTGATTACGGTGAAAATTTTAAAAATTAGAAATTTGATATAATTCTATGAATAGATCTAGTACTCAGAAATTTCCAAATCAATTTTATTTACAACTAATCTTGTGGATCTATCAACTAGTTTGGATTATGGGTCTACCGTTTGTCTTATTATTTTTCATTAAAAAGTCATTAAAAGAACCAAGCTACAGAAGGGCATTTTTAGAACGATTTGGATTTGGAAAGTCGAACTTGTTTGGAGCCATATGGGTTCATGCAGTGAGTTTGGGCGAATTTCGTGCAGCCGTTCCCTTAGTTAGAAATTTGCTGAAAATGTCAGAAAAAGTATTAATAACTACTATTACTCCTGCTGGCAGAGAAGAAGCAAAAAAAACTTTAAAAAAAGAAATTGATGAGGATTTAGTACAAGTTCTTTACTTACCTTTCGAATTTGGATTCTGTTTTCGGCTTTTTTTTAAGAGGCATAGACCCAAATTTGGTATAATTTTAGAATATGAGTTATGGCCAATACTTATTGTCTCTAGTTCAAAGGCGAAAGTTCCCTTAGTTCTTGCACAAGCAAAATACAATGAGAGAAGTTTTTTTAGAGATAAAAATTCTTTTCCTATTAGGGGTAGGTTATTAGACGGTTTTAAGTTAATCTTAGCAAAATCTGAATTACATGCCTCTAGGTTTAGATATTTTACAGATACCAATGTAGAGGTTATGGGTGAGTTAAGATTTGAACAACCTATACCATCAGAACAATTGCATAAAGCCAACCACTTCTTAAATGTAGCTGACTTTAAAAATACTGGTAGAACCTGTTTATGCATGGGAAGTACAGGACAAGGTGAAGATGAGAAATTATTTTATGTTATGGAGCAAATAAACAAAAGAGTATGTGAGCTAGGCATTCCCAAACCCTTTTATATTTATGTACCACGGCACAAGAGGTATTATGATAAAATAAAAAAATTAAGTATTGAAAAAAAATTAGTGCTTTCTAAGAGAAGTGAGATACTAGATGAAAATCTCAAAAAAGGAGTAGAATTTGAGAATTTTTTAAAACAAATCCATCTGTTTGATGGGATGGTGGGAGACTCGTTTGGAGAAATCAATTTCTATTTTCAAATGGCAGATTGCATCTTCATTGGAGACTCCTTCAACGATCTTGGTTGCCATAATATTATTGAGCCATTGGCATTGAAGAAACCTGTGGTTGTCGGTCCCAGCACTAGAAATATTGAGTACCCTTTAATTGAGGCTCTCAGGGTAGATATAGTTAAAAAGGTCAACAATCCTGATGAGCTAATTGAATATTGGTTAAGATTTATCATGGGGGATGAAAGCAGCCGAAAAAGTATAACTAAAGTTGATAGCTTCTACTCTGAACATTCTGGGGCTACTGACAAATGTATAAAGCATTTAAAAAAGGGTGGCTTGTTATAAATTATTTTGGTTTAGGGCCCTTTATACTTTTAGACCATGGAAGAAAATTTATACTTTAAGTTTCCGGCAAATTAGTAAGTCTTCATAACTATCAATTTCAAAGCAATTTTGTTTTGGAATTTCGCAACAAATAGTTCGACCACAAAATCTATTTTTATCTCTAAGGAATGCATCAATTTTCATTGCATAAACTGAACCAGCTTCTAAATATTGCGGCTCTAAGTCTTGTCGCCTTTTTCTAAGGTTTCCATTATGATTGATAGGCTGTGAAGCTCCATTAATGACTCTAGACCATAGAAAATGGTTAAATTTTATTGCTGCAAAGCAGGAGTCAGCATTTTCTATCTCTAATTTTTTTATTGTTTCATCAACATCTTTGCTTGTAGTGAACGGTGCAGTGCATTGTATCATTACAAGGACTTTATATTTGGAAAAGTTATTTTGATAAGTCAAGGCATGTAAAAGTGTGTCTTCTGAGGTTGCACTATCACCGCTAATGTCTTTAGGTCTTGATATTACTTCTGCACCATTGCGATTTGCTTCCTGAGATATATTTGCATCGTCCGTGCTTACAACAATATTGGATCCATACTTACTGTTTTTTGCAATTTTAATGGAATGGGCAAGTAACGAAGTACCACCAACCTTTGCTAAATTCTTTTTTGGTATTCCTTTTGACCCTCCTCTAGCAGGTATAATAATCAACACATCAGACTTTTTCATTGGACTTTCCTATTCTGTTCATTAGCCTTAAATATTGTTTCCAAACGCTCAAGTGCAAGCCACGCACCTTCTCCCCCATTTTTGTGACCTTGCCATATTTCAGGAATAAAAGTTGCGCTGGGACAAATGTTTGAATACAGTATCACAAGATTTGCCCAATCAATTTCTCCAGTTTTTATTTGAAGACCTTCACCATCTAATCCTGATGCATCGGCAAGATGAAGATGAGCAGTAAACGGCATTATATCTTCCAGGAATTTTGAAAAAGAAATTTTTAAATAGTTACAGGCGAGTTTGGAATGGGAGACATCAAGGCAAACACGCATATCAGTTTTTCTACAGAAGTCTATTATACCCTCTGGGTCCACAAATAGGTTGTGGAACCTTTGTCCTCCAAAGTGCCATGGAAATGGAGGCATAGTTTGTGGTATGATTTCAACACCATCCAAATTTAACTTTTTAATGCTTTCAATTAGTGTTTCGTAGAGAATTTTTCTTTTTGAAGGTTCAATATGTCCAGTCTCTGTAAAACCACCAACATTTGTTATAATGCAAGGCTTTTTGGCTATTGGGAAAAATTTTTTCAGTCCATTAGTGATATCAATTACCTTTTGCAATTCCATAATAGACCTGTTTCTGTAAGATTCATTTTCAGAACAAAGATCAAGGGTATGATCACCAGCGAAAAGCTCAGGAGCATGCACGACTAGATTGGTATCAAGTGCCTTAATTATATAGTCATCTGGGTTGAGCTCTAAATCTTTATAACTTAGATGAATTTCTAATAATTGAGGATTGGATTTTGAGAATATTTTGAGAATGTCATGGTATCGAACAGGCACTCCCCACTCATAATTAAATTTATAATTGCGTGCAATTACCTCACCCTCACCTATATCTGATCCATAAAAGAAATCTCCCGCATCAATTTTTCGTCTGGCCTTTATACCTATCAAGTTTTTCTTTCTATTTGGTTGTAGGCCTTGACCAGGACTCTGTATTCCAATCATGTCTTCTTTTATAATTTGCCCGATTTGAATGTTGGTTCTAGCAACGAGACTTTTTGCAAGGTTTTCTCGGTTCATCATTTCACCTTGGCTCAAAATTCTATCTTTTGATGTGCCCATAGCTTCCTCGATTTGCCTGATTCCAGCAGACATTTGTTTAAACTCATTAGGTAGGAGGCTAACTTTGTGATCGTTCCCCTCTAAAGCTCGATCCAATGTCAAATGCTTTTCTATAACCTTGGCTCCAAGAGCCACTGCTGCCATTGCGATATTGATATCACGTTCATGTCCTGAATAACCCACAATACCGTTACTAAGTTTTTTTAGATTATCCATATAGTTAAGGTTTATGTCTTTAAATGGAGCGGGGTAAGTGGAATTACAATGCAGCAATATAAACGGTGCATTAAGTTTTTGAAGATCGTTTATCCCGTCAACAATTTCTTTTTCGGTGGACATGCCAGTAGAACAAATTATGGGTTTTCCAGTTTCTGCTACAGCGGTAATTAATTCAGGGTTGGTAAAATCTGCAGAAGAAATTTTATATCCAGACATCCCATAGTTTTCTAATTTCTTTAAGCTACTTAGATCCCATGGTGTACATAACGGGATAACGTTTTGTTGAACACAATAATCAAATGCTTTATATAATTCTTCATCAGTTAGTTGGAAACGAGTTAATAAATCAAGTGTATATTGAGCCCCTAAATCAGAATTTGCATCGTTGGAATATCCAGAGTTTTTGTAAAGCTGTTCTAGATCTCTCATCTGAAATTTAGCACAGTCAGCACCTGAACTTGCTGCCATTTCAATTAATTCGAATGCTCGACTCAAGTTACCGTTATGATTATTTCCAATTTCAGCTATGATAAAGGCAGGAGCCTCTTTTGAAATAGTTTTGTTTCCTAAATTAAAAGTTTGAGTATCCTTTATGGCTATAGCTTTTAACCGATATTGGTTGTCTAATAGGGGGACTGCTAAAATTCGATTTCCAAGTATGAGGTCAATTTTTTTTGTATCTTCATCGATGAAACAGAATTCATAGTCTTTATTTATCACATTAGAAACACTTACATTTAAATCTATTTTTTCTAAACTAGTCAGCCATCTTCTGAAGTCACCGTCAGTAAATATGCCCTCCAAAACACCATTTTCAGAAACTGCAAACAATAGTCTAACCGCGTTGGTGCTCATTTTGTTTAATGCATTAACTACGCTATCATCAGAAAAAATAATGTATTTAGAGAAATTTCGTTGAATTATCATTTAAAAATTCTCCAAGACTTTTCTTCTTCTATAATTAAATAAATCAAGAATTACAAAATATTATTATAATTAACTGTTTCATGCTGAAAAAATGTTCGTTCTGATTTCAGATTAAAAAAGGACAAGGTGACTCAAATTTTATTTTTGATCCATCAGAAGGGTGATTGATTTTGATACTTAATGCATGTAAATTTAATCTTTTTGAAGCTTTAAAAGCTGAAGCACTGGCGTAAAGAGAGTCTCCCAAGATTGGATGGCCTATTGACTTCATATGTAATCGTAATTGATGGGATCTTCCTGTCAAAGGTTTGAGGTTAATGAGAGTGCTATTTTTACTAGAATTGTCGATAACTTTCCACTCTGTGATGGCTTCTCTTCCTGTTTTATAGCATATTTTTTGACAAGGCCTATTTGGCCAATCTACAGTAATTGGTAGATTCACAGTTCCTTGGCTTTCCTTTGGAGTTCCGTAGACCCTTGCTAAATAAGATTTCTCCACCAAACGCTTTTCAAATTGTTTGTTGAGATTAATTTGTGCTGATTTAGTTCTGGCAAAAATTATTATTCCAGATGTATCCATGTCTAATCTGTGAACTAGTAGAGATCCGAAAAATTCAGACTCCACTCTTTTAAGCAAGCAGTCTTTTAATTTTATATCTTTTCCTGGAACAGTCAAAAGCCCCTCAGGCTTATTTATAACAATTAAATTAGAGTCCTTGTAGATGATATTTAAAGGCTCAATGGGTGGCTCATAAAAAAACTTATTCATTTTTTCTAAAGAACCTTATTTTTTTTAATAGCCCTCTCGTTGATGAGTTCAGCATATTACTATCAGTATCATTCTTGACAAAGGGTAAAAGATCAATGGCTAACTTTTTCCCAAGTTCAACACCCCACTGATCAAAAGAGTTGACCTCCCAAATGCAACCCTCGACGAAAGTACGATGTTCAAATAGGCTAAGTAAAGTTCCTAAAACTTTTGGAGTGAGCTTAGGATATACAATTGTTACTGATGGGCGGTTACCACTAAATATTTGCTGGGTTGCAAGGTATTTGTTGGATATTTTATTCTTTATTGCTTTAGAATTTTTTTTCAGTGCTTCGTTGTAACTTTGCCCTCTTATTAATGCTTCAGATTGCGCAACGCAATTTGCGATTAAAAGTTCATGCTGATGTCTCAAATTTTCTTCATGGCCACTTGCTCCTATTAGGAACTCGCAGGGAACCACCGATGTGCCTTGGTGAAGCATTTGATAAAATGCATGTTGCCCATTAGTTCCAGGTTCTCCCCAAACGATAGGGGCAGTATTTATATCTAAGGCTTTCCCGTTTCTAGATATACTTTTTCCATTACTTTCCATATCTAGCTGTTGCAAATATGCAGGTAATTTAGATAGTCTGTTCTCGTAAGGTAGTAATGCTCTTGTGGAATAGCCACAAAAGTTTCGATGCCAGATACCAGTTAAAGCTAATAATATAGGTAGATTTTTTTCCATTATTTCTGAATGAAAGTGCCCATCCATCTCTTCAGCTCCTCTAAGGAAACTTTGGAAATTTTTGGAACCTATTGCTAGTATTATTGTCAAGCCTATTGGTCCCCACAAGGAAAATCTTCCTCCCACCCAATCAGAGAAAGTAAAGACGTTTTCCAACTTTATGCCAAATTTTTCTGTTTCTTTTAGAGAGCTAGAAATGCCCACTAAATGATCTTGTAATTTGGCTGAAATCTTTGATTTCAACCAATTTAAGACACTGTTTGCATTAGTCATTGTCTCGATGGTTTTGAATGTTTTCGAGGCAATAATTACAAGCGTTTTTTCAGGATTTAAGTCCTTAAGTGTATCAGATAAGTCTGCAGCGTCTACATTTGATATGTAGTGAACCCTAGGTCCGTCTTGATAGGGTTTTAGAGCTTCTGTAACCATTCGAGGCCCTAGATCTGATCCACCAATTCCAATATTAATTACATCGGTAAATCTTTCGTTAGTACTAGATTTGATAATCCCTGATCTAACTCCCTCAGCAAAATTAATCATGCGCTCTTTAGTTTTCAATAATTCAGGCATTATATTTTTTCTTCTTACCATCAACTTTTCCGAGGTGCTCCTTAAGGCAATGTGAAGGGCAGGCCGGTTTTCTGACACATTTATTATCGAACCTCCGAACATATTATTCCGGTGCTTTGGCACATCCTTAATTTCTACTAATTGTAGTAATTTTTTTTTCGTAAAGGTATCAATATTGGTTTTTGAATAATCCAATAAGAGATCTACGCCTTCAACACTAAAATCGTCAAAACGTGCAGTATCATCAAATAGAGAAGTGATTTTTCTGTCACGAGTCTTTTGGTAATGTTTATTCAGTGATTGCCAACTAGTTTTATTCATTTTTTAATCAATTCACACGCGTTTTTTGCGAGATTGAATACTTTATTCCAATCTTTCTTTTTAATCAGTTCCTTTGTGGCTATCCATGAACCTCCGACTGAAATCACGTTGGGTTCGGTTAGATAATCGAGTGCATTTTTGTTGTTTATACCGCCTGTCGGGCAGAATAATACTTGTGGTAATGGTCCATTGATCGCCTGCAGTGCTTTCACTCCACCACTCACCTCAGCGGGAAAGAATTTTAATACGTTATAGCCTTGGTTTAGCATCCTCATAGATTCTGATACCGAAGAGACACCACCTAAAATTGGCAAGCTAAAGTTTTCACATGCGTCGACTATTTCATCTGTTATCCCAGGAGAGACAGCGAACTTTGCTCCAGCTAATTTTGCGGCTTCAACATCCTTGGAGTTAAGTACAGTTCCCGCTCCGATTATAGCACCTTTAACTGAAGTCATTCTTTTTATTGCTTCTAGTGCAGCGGGAGTTCTTAAGGTAATTTCAAGCACTGGCAAACCACCAGCTAGAATGGCTTGTGCTAAAGGTATTGCTACATTTTCATCCTCTATTGTCAATACAGCGATTATTCTTGAGGTTTTGCAAATTTCAAGAATTCTTTTATTTAAGTCAATTGCCTCTAATTTAATATGCATTTATATATCCTTGCCATTGCTATTCTGATGGGCATTGTTTGGAAATCACATTCTCTACCAAGAAATGAGCATGATTGTTTGAACCGTGTATTTTTTCTTACCCAATATTCTTCTTAAAAGGCACAAATCTTGGAGCATCCCAATGCAAGAGGAGCAATCAAAAATTCTGGGAACTCAATATCACAGATGACTTTGCCTTAACAAGAAAAAATTTAATATCTAATGTTAAATGTTAAATGTTAAATTATAACCAGTCCCTGACAGTAGCAATCAAAGGGACATCTGCTGGGGGCATAGGATAATCTTTCAAGTCAAATGGCCTGACCCACTTGATACTTTGGTTTTCTTTAGATTCAGGTGTCCCTTCCCATTTTCTACAAGCAAATAGAGGCATTAGTAAATGAAAGTCATCATAGGAATGATTTGCGAATGTTAATGGTGCAAGACAGCTTGACCATGTATTGATACCAAGCTCTTCATTTAATTCTCTGCATAATGCCTCAGTTGGTGTTTCACCACTTTCTACTTTCCCACCTGGAAACTCCCAGAGGCCAGGCATATTTTTACCTTTTGGTCTTTGAGTTAACAGGATCCTCCCATCTACATCAATTAGGACAGCAGCAACCACCAGGAGTAATTTCATGATCTATAATCGGCATTAATTGCAATATATTCATGCGTCAAATCACAGGTCCAAATAGTTGCAGTACCTGACTTCATCTCCAAATCGACGTTTATAGTAATTTCTTTTCCCCGCATGTATTCCTTTACTTCTTTTTCTGAATAAGTCTTTGAAACATTTCCGGCCTCTGCAATGGGATACTTTCCAAAACTGATTTTAAGCTTTTCTGCAGAGATTGGTATCCCCTCTTTTCCTATTGCCATTATTACTCTTCCCCAATTGGGATCCTCTCCCGCAATAGCAGTTTTTACAAGTGGAGAGTTCGCAATTGCTTTACCTATTAGAAGGGCACTTTCATTGTCTTTTGCTCCTCTAACATTAATTTCAATAAATTTGGTTGCACCCTCCCCATCTCTTACCACCAGTTTTGCTAATTCCTGCATTAGACTCTCCAGAGCAGTGCGAAACAAATTGGCTCTGGAGTCCTGAATGGAGATAATTGGATCAATATCTACAGTTCCTGTTGCTGCAACTAAAAGGGTATCTGAGGTTGAAGTATCACTATCAACAGTTATCGCGTTAAAAGTAGTGCAAATATTTTGATTAACAATTTCCTGAAGAACCTTTTTATTTATTGGCACATCTGTAAAGATAAAGACCAGCATTGTGGCCATATTGGGAGCAACCATTCCAGAGCCTTTAGCAAAACCACTAATCTTAATTTCTTTTCCGTCTATATTTACGGCCCGGTGAGTTCCCTTCGGGAACGTATCAGTAGTTAGTATAGCTAAAGCTGCTTCCTTTGCATTTTCTTTTTTTAAATTTTCTTTTAATTTACTGATCTTTTTAAGAATTTTGTCAACGGGCAGGGTTTCACCAATTACACCAGTTGAAGCAACAAAAACATTATTCGGATTTGAACCTATGCACTTGGCAACTTCAAGTGCAGTTTTACTAACCGCCACCGTACCACTTTCTCCAGTGAAAGTATTTGCATTCCCGGAGTTGACAATTATTGCTAAAGGTAAATCAGATGAGTTTTGATAATCAAGATTATTTCTACACCACTTTACGGGTGCCGAACAAGTCGAGGATTTTGTCAAAGCACCCGCGATAGTGGTTCCTGGCCTTAATTCTACCAACATTAGATCAAGTTGTTTTTGCTTTTTAATCCCCGCGTGAGTTGCAGAAAATTTGACCCCATTTATAATTGGAAGATCTGGAAAACCCTTCTTTGGAGCCAGTAAGGAAGTCTTTTTTAATTTAAAAGCTTTAGATACTTTTGAATATTTTTTATTATCTTTTGTCATTTTTTTATAATCTATTTACTTTAAAATTTCGATATCTCTTATTCCAGCGGTACTTTGAGTACTTTTAAATTTTTCGATAGTCATCAACGAACCCTTCTCTCGTATAAAGTCATCAATAAAACTCTGTTGTAGATTTTGAATTAGTTTGTCCCTTACAGCTTCTATAGGTGGCAGTTCTCGTAACCGTTTATCATTCAGTTTGATAATATGCCAACCAAACTGTGTCTTAACAGGTTTACTTATTTCTCCCAATTGTAATTCGAGAACTGCAAGTTCAAATTCTGGAACCATTTGCCCCTTAGAAAACCAACCTAAATTTCCACCATTTGGTGCCGATGGACCAATTGATTTGTCAATAGCCAATTGTGAAAATTCTATCCCATTATTGAGTGATTTGATTAATTCCTGAACCTCATATTCACTTTCCACAAGAATATGAGCTGCATGAAATTCTTCCGTGTTGTCAAAAGTTTTCTTGGTTTCTAGATATGCTGCATCAATTTGCTTTTCGCTTGGAAATCCTTTTAGGGCTGTCTCCATAGTTTCTCTCGCTTTTATTGATCGCACTTCATTTTCAATTAATAATTTAGTAAGTTTATTTTCCTCCAGAAGGCTTTGAGCAACTATTTCTTGTTTCACAAGCTGGTCGATTACCATTTCGACTAAATAATCATCTTCAAGGTTTTTATATTCTTGAGGTAAATTTGAAATTGCAACAATTAAATGGCCATATGTTATTTTTTGCTCATTAACTGTTGCGAGGACCTCTTCTGGATCTATTGCCTGTGCAAGAACAGGGAAAATTGATTGAAATGAGAATGTAAGGATTAGAAAATTTCTTAGGGTTTTTTGTATCATATGGCTTTTACCTATTTTGTCTTTGTTAAAGAAAAAAGTTCTGAGGATTTTGAATAAATTTTTAAAGTTTACCTACTAGTACCTGCTTATTAATATTTTAAAATATAAGTTTTATTATAGAAAAAATTTCATTATGTTCATTCTTTGGTTATTTTTGTAAATTTAAGTAGTAAATTTAAGTAGTAAATTAAATGTTGAGTATCTATATAGATATAAAATTAATACATAAAGCATTTCAGGAGAATAACTAACTTATGTTAGGTTTAAATAAAATAGTTAAAAAAATTTTTGGAACCCAGAATGATAGGAAACTTAAAACTGTAATTGGCTTAGTTGAAAAAATTAATCAATTAGAAGTTGAGATTTCAAGCCTATCGGATGAAGCTTTAGCGTTTAAAACCCAAGAATTTAAGGATCGACTTAAAAAAAATGAGGAGTTGGATTCTTTACTTCCCGAATGTTTTGCAGTTGTAAGAGAAGCATCTGTGAGGACTTTAGGTTTGAGGCCGTTTGATGTGCAATTGATGGGAGGTGTTTTCCTACATCAGGGAAACATAGCTGAGATGAAAACTGGAGAAGGTAAAACGCTTACTGCAACATTGCCAGTTTATTTAAATGCTCTCAGTGGCAAAGGTGTTCACGTTGTCACTGTCAATGACTACCTAGCAAAGAGAGACTCTGAGTGGATGGGCCAAATCTATAAGTTTTTAGGTTTGACGGTTGGAGCAGTTTATCCAGATATGGATGAAAGTGAAAAGAAAGAAGCTTATGAAGCTGATGTTACTTATGCCACAAATAATGAATTGGGTTTTGATTACCTTAGAGACAATATGAAATCTAATCTTGTAGATTTAAATCAACGTATTCCACATTATGCCATAGTGGATGAAGTTGATAGTATTTTGATAGACGAAGCTCGTACTCCGTTGATCATTTCTGGACCGACAGAAGATAGATCAGATTTATATCGAAGATTTGATACAATTATACCCGATTTAATTAGCGAACATTATGAAATTGATGAAAAAACGCGCTCTGCGAGTCTGACTGATTTAGGTAATGAATTTATAGAGGATAGGCTGAAGTTAGAAAATATTTTGAATAAAAACTCCAGCCTGTATGATCCTGAAAGTGCTACTTTAGTTCATCATGTGAGTCAGGCTCTAATTGCTCATAAACTTTTCCAGAAAGATAAAGATTATATTGTAAAAAATGGCCAGATTATTCTGATAGATGAATTTACTGGGCGAATGATGGCAGGGCGACGCTTATCAAATGGATTGCATCAAGGTATTGAGGCAAAAGAAGGTGTTTCAATACAATCTGAAAATGTTACCCTCGCCTCTGTAACTTTTCAAAATTACTTTCGTTTGTATGAAAAGCTTGCTGGAATGACGGGGACGGCTTTAACGGAAGCGGATGAATTTTTAGAAATTTACAATTTGGGTGTGGTAGAAATTCCAACAAATAAAGCTGTCACCCGAATAGATGAAGATGATCAGGTATTTAGATCAACTGATGAAAAATATGAAGCCGTTACTGAGGAAATTAAGAAAGCCCACCTTAAAGGTCAACCAACGCTTGTTGGAACTACCTCTATTGAGAAATCTGAAATGCTTGCAAAGTTGTTAATTAGCAAAAAAGTACCTCACAAGGTGCTAAACGCCAGATACCATGAGTCAGAAGCACAGATAATAGCGAATGCTGGTGTGCCTGGAGCAGTAACAATAGCTACAAATATGGCAGGCAGGGGTACAGATATTCAACTGGGTGGTAATGTTGAGATGCAAGTAAATGAGGCTTTAGCAAATGCAGCTGACGGAAACTTGCCGAAGGCAATTAGGGAGCAAGTAGAAGAAAAAATTGCAGACGCAAAAAAATTGGCAATTAATGCTGGGGGCTTATTCGTTCTGGCGACGGAAAGGCATGAAAGTCGAAGAATAGATAATCAGTTAAGGGGAAGATCAGGTCGTCAGGGTGATCCAGGAAGGACAATATTTTTTCTTAGTTTAGAGGACGATTTAATGCGAATCTTTGGTTCTGAGCGTTTAGATACAATGCTCTCAAAATTGGGAATGAAGGATGGTGAGAGCATAGCACATCCATGGGTTAATAAGGCATTAGAGAGAGCTCAGAGTAAAGTTGAGGCAAGAAATTTTGATATAAGAAAGAATTTATTAAAGTATGATGATGTGATGAATGAACAGCGGAAGGCAATTTTCTCACAGAGAAAAGAGATTATGGATACAGAGGATTTATCAGAGATTGTTCGAGACATGCGTATTGATTTTGTTGATGACTTAATTAGGCAGTATATTCCTGTTAACTCTTATGTAGAGCAGTGGAATATTGAGGAATTGTCTAATCAAGTCAAAAAATTTCTTGCTTTGGAGTTACCAATGAGTGATTGGGCTTCTGAGGAAGAAATTTCTCCTGAAAAGTTATCAGAGAGAATTATAGAAGCATCTGATCGGCATATGGCATTAAAGTCGGTAAATTTTGGTTTGGAAATTATGAGAAAAGTAGAGAAGCAGGTAGTTCTACAAACTATTGACAAAGGTTGGCAAGATCATTTGTTAAGACTGGATCATTTGAGGACTGTTGTTAGCTTCAGGGGTTATGCCCAGAAAGACCCTTTGAATGAATATAAATCTGAAGCCTTTTCTTTATTTGAGGGCCTCTTGGGCAGGTTACGTGGAGAAGTCACGAAATTTCTCTCGTTTATTCAATTGGTGGCTCCTGATCAACAGAAAAATGAAAGTGTTGGTGAAAGTAAGTCAAATTTAACTTCTCATTCAAACGAGCTGAATAACAATAACATGAATGGACCAGAGACATGGGGTAGGGTTGGAAGAAACGAGCCATGTCCTTGTTTGTCAGGAAAAAAATATAAGCATTGTCATGGAAAGAATTAGACTTACTAACTCGCCAGATCATTTTTCAATAAGTTGTTTGGGATTACAAGATGCATAGGAAATAGATAGCGATATTGAAAT
>MDTB01086004.1_pt1 | contig 19901 bp, 15 predicted proteins | sample 811161 | NCBI WGS metagenome assembly MDTB01 (sample SAMN05326650, study PRJNA326480) | marine metagenome | isolation source: seawater | place: Mediterranean Sea | collected 2009 | reverse complement strand
TAGCGAGACCGTGCGCAGCAATAGCTTGCTTATGTGTAGTATGCGTTTTCTGTAATCGTATGGTCGGTGTGATCAATCACGCTTGATATTTCGGGAACGCGCTCTAATAGCGTTGTCTCAACGCTGTTTTTTAAGGTGATATCTACTGCAGCGCAGCCCTGACAGCCACCGCCGAATTGCAGCACAGCCGCGCCATCCGAGGTCACCTCAACAAGCGACACCACGCCGCCGTGCGCCGCCAAACCTGGGTTAATCTCGTTGTAAAGTACGTAATTAATGCGGTCCTCAACAGGCGCATCCGGCCCAACTTTCGGAACCCGGGAATTCGGTGCTTTGATGGTTAACTGACCGCCCATCTGATCTTCCTGATAATCAACCACAGCCTCTGCCAGGTAAGGCTCGCTGCGGCCTTCGAACCAGGCACGAAAACCATCATATTCCACAGCGATGTCGCCATCCTGCTCCTCACCTGAACGACAGTAGGCCAGACAGGTTTCGGCTTGAGGGGTGCCAGGCTGGGTCACAAAAATACGAATGCCTACTCCCGCCTCATCCTGTTTGGCAAGTAACCCGCGAAGATAGGTTTCCGCACTAGCGGTAATTTCAATCATGACGCTACTTTTTTTATAGTGGAGACTGTAGTTTACCCAAGACGCCCACCGCCGTCAGAGGATTATTAGTTTGTTTCACCGTAATCACCGAGGCCTTCATTTGGCAGTCGCGACGCGATTCAGTACCGTTACGCCCTCTAACTTAGAGCATTTGTATGGTCGACATCACATCCGCGACGGACGCCTCTAGCACTGTCGTGCAGCCGCACACTCGAAACCGCACAGCCGAGTTGAAACGGCTCATGGCAGAACGCATTTTAGTTTTAGACGGCGCCTACGGCACTGCCCTGCAGGGGTACCAACTCGATGAGTCAGCCTACCGCGGCGATCGTTTCGCCGAACATGATCTGCCACTTAAAGGCAATCACGATGTGCTATGCATGACCAAACCGGAAGTCGTTCAAGAGGTGCATGCGAAGTATCTGGCCGCAGGTGCAGACATCATATGCACCAACTCGTTTAATGCAACGTGGGTAGCCCAAACAGATTTCGGCCTCCAGGAACTCTGCTTTGAACTGAACCAGGCCTCCGCACGAATCGCGAGAGAACTGGCTGATCAATACCACAGCGAGAGCAAACCGCGTTTCGTTGCTGGCAGCATTGGACCAACCAACCGTACCGCAAGCTTGTCTCCCGATGTTAATCAGCCCGGCTATCGAAATATCTACTTCGACGAACTGGTTGCAGCTTACACGGAAGCTACACGCGGCTTAGTCGCGGGCGGCGCAGACATTCTCCTCATCGAGACCGTGTTCGACACGCTCAATGCCAAAGCGGCCATTTTTGCCGCGAAAGCCGTGAATAGAGAATTAAGCGATCCATTGCCAATTATTATTTCAGGCACCATTACCGACGCCAGCGGCAGAACCTTGTCCGGCCAAACTGCCGAAGCTTTCTTATATTCCATCGAACATGCGGATCCACTGGCGGTCGGCCTAAACTGTGCCCTCGGCGCGGAACAACTACGACCATACGTTGGCGAACTGGCAAAGCTTTGCCAATCCGGTGTCAGCGTTCATCCAAATGCGGGCTTACCCGACGCATTTGGTGAGTACACCCAATCACCAGAGCAGATGGCAGAAATTATCGGCGACTTCGCCGCCCAGGGCTGGTTAAACATCATCGGTGGCTGTTGCGGCACGACCCCAGAACACATCAAGGCAATCGCAGATGCAGTCGCTAATCACGCGCCTCGTAAGGTAACCGCGGCGAGTATTACCAGCAGCGTAAAGCGGGGCTTGCGCTTAGCAGGCCTCGAACCTCTCAATCTAAACGCGGACAGTTTGTTCACCAACGTAGGCGAACGAACCAATGTCACTGGATCCGCTCGATTTGCGCGCCTGATCCGCGAAAATAAATACGACGACGCCCTGGAAGTCGCCCGTCAACAAGTTGCCAATGGTGCACAGATCATTGATGTCAACATGGACGAAGGCATGCTGGACGGTGCTCAGGCGATGGTGACCTTCCTTAATCTCATCGCGTCTGAACCCGACATCGCTCGCGTTCCTATCATGATCGATTCGAGTAAGTGGGAAATCATCGAAGCGGGTTTGAAATGCGTTCAAGGTAAAGCGGTTGTTAACTCGATTAGTCTCAAAGAAGGCGAAGCAGTCTTTATCGACGCCGCGAGTAAATGCCTAAGCTATGGCGCTGCTATGGTCGTCATGGCGTTCGATGAGAACGGCCAAGCGGATACGCTACAGCGCAAAACAGAAATTTGCGAAAGGTCTTATCGCATTCTGACGGAAGTGGTAGGCGTAAACCCAACCGACATTATTTTTGATCCCAATATCTTCGCTATCGGCACCGGTATCGATGAGCATCGTAACTACGCTGTGGACTTCATCGAATCAATCCGTTGGCTGCATGCCAACTTGCCTGGCGTCAGTACATCCGGCGGTCTGAGCAATGTCTCTTTTGCTTTCCGCGGCAGTAACCCAGTGCGCGAAGCGATCCACAGCGTCTTTCTCTACCACGCTGTTCAAGCCGGCTTCAGCATGGGGATTGTTAATGCAGGCCAGTTAGGGATCTACGCTGACCTACCAGAAGACTTGCGCGAAGCCGCAGAAGATCTGGTGCTTAACCGGCGCGAAGACGCAACCGAGAGACTTCTAGATCTAGCGGAAAAGCTGGCGAGCGAAACAGACCCCCATGCCAGCAACGCATCGGCTCAAAAACAGATCGCAGAATGGCGAAGCCTCCCCGTAGCAAAGCGGTTGGAGCATGCGCTGGTCAAAGGTATTGCAGACCATGTGGTAGCGGATACCGAAGAAGCCCGTCTGCATAGCGATCATCCGCTTGCAGTGATTGAAGGACCGCTGATGGATGGCATGGGAGTCGTTGGTGACCTCTTCGGAAGCGGCAAGATGTTTCTGCCGCAAGTCGTAAAGAGCGCCCGCGTGATGAAGCAAGCCGTTGCCCATTTGGTTCCGTTTATCGAAGAAGAAAAAGCGAAAAATCCTGAACGTGCCAATTCGAGCAAAGGCAAGATCGTTTTGGCAACAGTCAAAGGCGATGTCCATGACATTGGTAAAAACATTGTAGGCGTTGTCTTACAGTGCAATAACTATGATGTCATCGACCTGGGTGTCATGGTCCCGACCGAAAAGATCTTAGAGACTGCGATTGCTGAAGAAGCAGATATCATCGGACTTTCTGGCCTAATCACCCCGTCACTTGACGAAATGGTTGGCGTCGCTCAGGAGATGCAACGCCGCAATCTGAACATTCCACTCATGATCGGTGGCGCAACCACCAGCAAAGCACACACCGCCGCAAAAATTTGCCCGCAATATACTAACCGCGCGACGGTTTACGTCCCAGACGCATCACGAGCAGTCAATGTGGCGTCGCAATTACTCGGCAGCGATGAACAATATCAGCGGTATGCTCAGAGCTTGCGCGACGAGTACCAATTGATCAGCGAACGGGTTGCAGCGCGGCGTGAGAAGCGCGCCTTTTTAGACCTTAATGCGACTCGTGCCAATCCATTTATCTGGGACTGGCACAACTACACACCGCCGACACCAAAGCAACCGGGCGTGTTCACCTGTGAGCCAACATTGCGTGAATTGGTTCCTTACATAGACTGGACGCCATTCTTTATGACCTGGCAACTGTCCGGGCGCTATCCAAAAATTCTCGAAGATGAAGTCGTAGGCGAAACTGCGACACAGCTATTTGCAGATGCGCAGGCGCGGCTTGAATGGCTGATAGAGGATGGCCGCCTGTCGGCTCGCGGCGCGTTTGGGCTCTGGCCTGCGAATCGCAGTCTCGATTGCAGCGATGACATTGATATCTTTACCGACGTTGACAGAACTGAAGTGCTATATCGATTGCATCACCTCCGGCAGCAGGCCCCAAAACCGGATGATTTAAGTCCGAACTTTTGCCTGTCTGATTTCATAGCAACACCAGGTTACGAAGATTTCATCGGTGGGTTCGCGGTTACTTCAGGTGCGCGCATAGACGAGGTGTTAGCCCATTTCCCGGATGACGACTATAACCAGATCATGATCAAAGCCCTTGCCGACCGGCTGGCCGAAGCGTTCGCAGAATATTTGCACCACAAGGTTCGTACCGAAGCGTGGGGTTATGCGCCGAATGAAAGTCTGACCGATGAAGAGCTGATTAAAGAACGTTATCAAGGCATACGCCCTGCGCCTGGCTATCCGTCGTGCCCAGAACACAGCGAAAAAGAGACTTTATTTAGACTGTTAGATGCTGAGTCACGATGCGGGATGCATCTCACTGAACATTATGCAATGACACCGGCCGCAGCAGTTAGCGGGTGGTATTTTTCGCACCCAGAAAGCCAATACTTTAATGTCGGAAAGATCGCGCCAGATCAGCTGGCCAGCTACGCCTCGCGCAAAGGCATCGATGCCGCTACAGCCACTCGACTGTTGCAGGCTAGTTTGCCCGACTAGTTTAAGCATCCCGTTCTAGCCCCGCGAACCCTTTCGCCTCTTCAGGCGTTCCTGGCAGGGATTCACGACTTTTTTCGGCCTAGTATTCTTACCGTCGCACGTTGCGCCGGATACTGGGCCAAAGATTACTGCCATGAAGTAGCGATTTCTTGCCCTATTGTCCTGAGATAAAAAGCGTCGCCATCGCTATACCTGCGACGAACATAACGACAATAGCCATTGCATCGGCTTTACTGTCGCCATCATTTTTGCTTTTTGTGGTTTGTTGCTCACTCATATTGATCCCCGCTTTGTGATTACCTTCGTTCCTATAACACCATTATCTTCTACATATAATTAGAACCAATAATTCTAAGTTTCGCCTTGGCCGCTAGGTGTGTCTCAATCATGCTACGGCATTATAGGGCGGCAACTCGGCAGCACAACCTTCCCAATCTCTATTGACCTCGATAGAAGCCTAGCCGCAGGTTGTCGCAGTTAAGCCAGCAACCGATTTCGAAGCAGGCGCCGCTAGCAAGCCGAACGATGCAAGCCTGCCAAAGCGTAATTACCTCAGAATCGTTTTAATGTCGCTTGCGATGAGACTTGTCCAGGGGAACAACAGCAGAATGTATCGTTACGATGACTTAGACCGGCAGTTCTTGCACGAACGTGTGGCCCATTACCGCGCACAGACAGAGCGCTACCTAAACGGACAACTCTCAGAAGACGCCTTTCTACAGCTGCGGCTACGTAACGGATTGTATGTGCAACGTCTAGCACCCATGCTCAGAGTGGCAGTTCCCTACGGCACGCTGGCTGCAAGTCAGTTACGAGCATTGTCCAAGATCGCACGGGAATACGACCGCGGCTACGGACACCTTAGCACTCGTCAGAACGTGCAATTCAATTGGCCGGAGTTGGCAGAAGTGCCTGCCATTTTAGAAGCGTTAGCGCTCGTAGACATGCACGCAATTCAAACTAGCGGCAGCTGCATCCGCAACGTCACTACAGATCAATTTGCTGCGGCCGCGGCAGATGAACAGGTCGATCCACGCCCGTATTGCGAGCTGCTTCGCCAATGGTCAACGGCGCACCCTGAATTTGAGTGGTTACCGCGAAAATTTAAAATAGCCGTAACCGGATCCAGCAATGATCGCGCGGCGGTAGAAGTGCACGATGTCGGCCTGCGGGTCTATCGCGACCAACAGGATCAGGTCGTATTTGATGTCTTAGCTGGCGGCGGCTTGGGGCGGACCCCGGTCATTGGTCATCAAATCTGTACCGCTTTACCAATCGCTGAATTGCTGACTTATATGGAAGCGTTGCTGCGGGTCTATAACCGCTACGGGCGCCGCGACAATAAATACAAAGCACGCATAAAAATTTTGGTCCGAGCCATGGGCGCAGACGCGTTTGCAAGCGCCGTGGCTGAAGAATGGCAACATACACGGGGTGGACCAGCCACACTGCTCACAACGGAGATAGAGCGCATCGAAAAACAATTCGTTATGCCTACCCTCCACCAACACACAGATTACAGTGAGACACTCGCTCAGGAGCGCTTTGACAATCCAGATTCCAGCCGCTGGCTGACCCACAATGTTACCCCCCACAAAGTGGCCGGCTACGCTTGCGTTACCCTATCTACCAAAGTGATCGGCGTTCCGCCTGGGGATGTCAGCGATCAACAAATGGATGCTGTCGCCGACTGGGCGGATGCCTATAGCCAAAGCGAGATCCGCATCAGTCACGAACAGAATTTCGTCTTACCGCATGTCGCTCAGTGTGACTTGCTGGCACTGTTTAAGAAGACGAAGGCGCAAGCCCTAAATACAGCAAACGTCGGGCTACTTACGGACATGATCTGCTGCCCCGGTGGAGACTACTGCTCTTTGGCAAATGCCAAATCGATCCCGATAGCCGAAGCAATTCAGCGCCAATTCGGCGACTATGATTATCAGCACGACCTCGGCGAACTGGATATCAATATTTCAGGTTGCATGAACGCCTGCGGCCACCACCATGTGGGCCATATCGGTATTTTGGGCGTCGACAAAAAAGGCGCGGAGTTCTACCAAATCTCACTCGGCGGTCATTCCGGTCATTCGCAGCGGCCTGCGAGCTTAGGCAAAATCCTAGGACCCTCCTTTGCCCGCGACGAAGTACCAAACGTCATGGCGCAAATCTTTTCGACCTACCTCAACCAGCGCCATGATGAAGAGGATTTTTTGTCCTGCTACGAGCGCATTGGAATAGCGCCCTTTAAAGAGACAATCTATGCAAAATCTGATTCATAACGTAACTGGCCAATGGCAGGTGAGTGCACTTAGTGCAAGCGAAACGCCGCACTGGCAGACTGACAAAACCTGGCAGGCAGGACTACCACTTTGCGTGACAGTTGATGTTGAGCCAGAACCGGTCTGGCAGACTGCCAGTTTAATCGGCATCGATTTCCCTGCCTTTACAGATGGTCGCGGTCTCTCTCTAGCAACTTTAATACGCCGCATCGGGTATAAAGGTGACCTTCGCGCCTTGGGCGCGATCCACGAAGATGTGCTGCACTATATGGTACGCTGCGGCTTTACGAGCTTCTTGCTGCCTGAAGATTGTGATCCCGCTGTTGCCCTCGCTTGTATCGCACCTTATACCGAGTTCTATCAAGGCTCGGTGATACAGCCAGCGCCGTTGTACCAGCGCCGCGCGCGCGGCTAGGAGCCGAGGACACCTATTACCCTGTAGAAAGGAACAAACACGTTGGGCCTCATAGAGTCGATATTTTTGATCTTTGGCGGCGCAGCGATTTTATCTGCCCTCGCTCTGTTCGCGCGCCAACCGATGCTACTCGCTTACATCTTGTTGGGAATGATCCTTGGCCCATCTGCTCTGGGGTGGCTGTCTAACGCGGCGGTGCTCAACGAAATAGCCGAGTTTGGCATTATCTTTCTGCTATTTCTGGTCGGTTTAGATCTGCAGCCGAGTAAACTCCGTAATCTCCTGACCGAATCGATGCTGACGGCAGTCGCTACAAGTAGCGTCTTTTTTATCTGTGCGACTGCGATCATGCTGAGCTTTCAATTCAGCTTACAAGACAGTGCGATTATTGGTCTTGCTATGATCTTTTCCAGCACCATCTTGGGCATCAAACTGCTGCCCACTACCGCGCTCCACCATCGGCCCATTGGTGAAACCGTGATTAGTTTGCTGCTCATACAAGATTTGTTGGCAATCTTCGCCTTGGTCTTTTTTGATACGCTCAATCCAAACAGTAGTGATTCGCCAGTTGGGCTACGGCTTCTGAATATTGGTCTAGGGTTACCGGCTCTGGCGCTGAGTGCGCTGCTCACTGTGCGCTATGTTATTGAGCCGTTGATTAGGCGTTTTGACGCTTTCCACGAATTTATTTTCCTGCTCGCCATCGGCTGGTGTTTGGCCATCGCGACCGCAGCGCATTGGCTAGGCTTGTCCTACGCTATTGGTGCTGTGATCGCAGGCATCAGCCTGGCAACAAGCCCGATAGCACTGTATATCGCCGATAATTTAAAACCGCTAAGAGACTTTTTCCTTGTGCTCTTCTTTTTCACCGTTGGAGCCGGGATCAACATTGCTATGCTCGCTACGCTCTGGGCACCTGTCAGCATTCTCGCGATTGTGCTGGTACTCCTGAAACCGCCGGTTTTTCGCTGGGTTTTACAAAATCAATCCACGCCAAAACCCGTCGCCAAGGAAGTAGGCGTACGACTCGGACAAGCATCAGAGTTTTCTTTACTAGTCAGTTATGTCGCAATCTCCGCCGGCTTGATTAGCACCGAAGCAGCATTCGTGCTTGAGGCTGCAACGGTTCTAACATTGTTGCTCAGCAGCTACTGGGTCGTTACACGCTATCCCAATCCTGTCGCGACAGACCCAGCGCTTCGACGAGACTAGCGCCGCCGTAATGGACGGATCAACGACGAGTAAATGGGTTGGCGAATTGGTGAAATAGCCAAGCGTATGTGTATGCCTAGACCCGGAATATAAGATAACGCCGCGGACCAAACACAACTGCGGTTTGTTTAACCTTGTAAGTGCACGACACCACGCCCAACCATTTGCCCAGCCAAAATTCGATCAATGGCTTCGGACAACGTCTCCAAGGTTAAGACTTCTTCCAAAGCACCCAGATCCATAAGCCATTCACTTCCCAACCGTTGCCAAATGGCAGCTTTTTCCTGAAGTGGCAATTGCACCGAATCAATGCCCAGCAGATTGACGTTACGCAGGATGAAGGGCAGCACATTAGCCGCAAAGGTCGGCGATGCAACGAGCCCGCACGCCGCGACACTACAACCATAATTCAATGATTTCACCGCATTAAACAGAATATCGCCGCCGACCGTATCGACTACGCCACCCCAACATTCACCAAGTATCGGCTTATCTGCTCCGGCGGCAGCCTCTTCGCGAGAAAGAACGCTTTCCGCACCGAGAGACGTTAGAAAAGCCTCCCGTTCGGGTTTGCCCGTGACTGCAGCCACGGAGTACCCCAGTTGAGCGAGCAATTTCACTGCCACAGAACCGACACCACCCGTCGCGCCGGTGACAAGTACTGGGCCGCTAGCAGGTGTCATCCCGTTATTTTCAAGCTTCTGAATGCACTCGGCCGCCGTAAATCCAGCAGTTCCAAGAATCATGCTGGTATGCGGAGTAAGCCCGTCGGGCATGCTCACCACCCAACTGGCAGGCACTCGAATGCGTTGACCAAAGCCACCCGCAGTGCCCATTCCAAGATCGAATCCGATGACAACAACTTCGTCCCCAACATTGAATTCGGGCGCCGCAGACTCAATCACAACACCAGCGGCATCTATCCCAGGAGTATGCGGAAACTGTCGGGTCACACCTGGATTGCCTGTGGCTGAAAGTCCGTCCTTATAGTTCAGCGAGGAGTACTGGACGTCTATGAGCACGTCGCCCTCCGGCAGATCGGCCTCTTCGCGAGTGATGATCTGGCGGGTGAATCCTGCTTCGGCCTTTTCTACCCAAAATGCTTTAAAACTCATTTACCTACTCTCCTTAAGAAATCCAACTTCATAACCCTTTCGATTCTCGGCACCAATAACGTTGAACGCTTGATATACCAACCTGCAACTCGCGCTCTAAATAACCAGAAAAACTGTTAGACGGTGTGAGCTCTTCCTTTTCTATCTCATGACATTTGGCATTAACGCCGTATGGTCTGTTGCCTTATCGTTTTACCCAGGCAGAGACTGCAACCGATGCAAAGAGAAGATCAAACCGGTAGCACTCCATCTCACCCAGACCAGACCTCAGATATTACCGCCGAACAAATTCCAGCAAGTGGCTCACTCGATCGACAAGCAAATTGATTTGACCAAATAACTTCTGGATTGGCTTCTGTACTTCCTGCCACTTCACCTCATAAACTTTAAACTCTTCGCATAGGTCCATGAGGTACTCGTCACTCGTAGCCAATTCGTCTATCAATCCGAGTTGCAACGCACGCTTGCCATACCAAGCTTCGCCGGTCGCAACCGCTTCGATGTCGAGCTGCGGTCGGTTAGCCACTACAAATTCCTGGAAGAGAAGGTGCACTTCTTCTAGTTCTTCCTTAAATTTCTGACGTCCGTCTTCGGTGTTCTCCCCCAGCAACGTCAATGTGCGCTTATATTTCCCTGCGGTGACAACTTCCACGTCTACATCATTCTTCTTCAATAAACGGTGCACGTTAGGGACCTGGGCAACAACGCCAATGGAGCCGATCACAGCGAACGGCGCGGCGAGCACCTTATTGGCCACCGCTGCCATCAGATAACCGCCACTGGCTGCGACCTGATCGACCACTACAGTCAGCGGAATACCCTTGTTACGTACACGCATGAGCTGAGATGCCGCCAATCCGTAGCTGTGCACCATGCCGCCTGGACTCTCCAGGCAAATAATCACTTCGTCGTCCGGCGTCGCAAGGGTTAATATTGCGCTGATCTCCAGGCGTAGTCGCTTTACCTCTGACGCTTCTACATCGCCCTTGAAGTGGACAACGAAAACGTTTCGATTAGCGTTTTCCCGAATAGTTGAAGCGCCATCATCCGCTATATCTGTAGCATCCGTTGCATCCGTTGCATCCGTTGCAATATTAGCCACGGACGAACCATTGGCAGACGTTGTCAAAGTCTCGTCTTGAGATTGGGCATCCGTGACGTTTTTCTCAGTACCTGCTTCTTTTGAGCTGGGAGGCCGCTTCGCCAAAGATTTCTCTTCCGCCTTGCGCGCTTTTTCATCTGCTTTAAGTAGCTTCTTTATCTGCGCCGCGGGTAATGTGGCTTCCTGAATCGACAAGCGTAAGTGTCGCAGTCGGTCGTTGAGCAACTCGACTACTAGATAACCGCGATCTCTAGTGCCTTGCTTAGCACTCGCGCTTACGATAACGATGATCAACAGAACAACAGCTATAACAATTGTGACCACCTGGGCCAGGAACATCAGGTATTCGTAAAGTAAAGACATATTGGTTTTCCATTTGGGTGGCGTACTGTAGCCATTGACCAATGTAACCGTCCACCCCACTTCTATTTTGATCGTAAACGCATACAATCCCTGCCATGAATATGCCAGCGGACAATCACCTTGCCATGCGCGAGTTTTTGAGAGGGCGTTTCAACCCAAATCATCAAACGGGGTTGGACGCCAAGATCGCGTTAGATTGGCGAGACGGCAAGATAGAATTCAGCGTCTGCGACGAATGCTTGGAGTTTGCTTCGACTTCCGGTCAAGCAAGCGGCGACGAAGAACCAGCCGAACTGGTCATTTATTTTGACTGCGAAGCCACTGCGCGCCGCCTACTATCCGGGCAAGGTGATCCCATGGCCTCTTTCGTGAACGGAGAAATTCGCTCTAACGGCTACTTGATTTGGGTGTTCCACGCGTTTGCAGCGTTTGCGGGCAAACCTTAGGCCAATCCCGCTGCAAAGCTGCGGCCACCCTGTTAACGAGTTATCGGCTGTTATTCTCAAGCTGATCAATAAATTCCTGAATCAGCCAACCTGAAATCGCAGTCCTCGGCGGCGTCTGTGGCAATGTTGCAGCAGTAAACCACTGCGCATCAGCTATTTCCTCAGGCTGACACACAATATCGCCACCGGCATATGTCGCATGAAATCCGAGCATAAGTGAATTCGGGAAAGGCCAGCTTTGCGAACCAAAATATTGCAGGTTGTCAACGGCTAGTCCGACCTCTTCCATCACTTCCCGGTGTACCGTTTGTTCAATCGACTCCCCTGGCTCAACGAAGCCCGCTAATGTGCTGTACATACCGGACGGCCAGGCGGCGTTACGTGCTAGTAACATCTCGTCACCCCGGGTCACCAGGACAATGATGCTCGGCGATATGCGCGGGTAATTGGTCAGTCCACAGCTCGGACACTTCATGGCGCGATCGGCAGCATGCAACTCCATTCGCGTGCCGCAACGGCCGCAGTATTGATGGGTCGAATGCCAGTCGACGACTTGAAGTGCGCGGCCAGCAAGATAAAACAGTGCCGGCGAAGTGCGTCCCAAAAGCGATCTAAGGCCTACCGCGCTGAAACCTTCCGAGGCCTTACCGCGCACATCCAGCGCATAACAAGGTCGGTTCTGGTAACGCCCGAGAAAGTGCTTGCTGACTACTTCGTAGTCCATCCAGCGAAAGTCATCTGCTGTGGGTGGCTCCGGCATCCCGGCGACAGACTTACAGATGAGTTGTTGCTTTTCAAAAGCGAAATACCACGCCTCGCCATCGTCGGCGTCTTGCGGTGCATGCATCGCTGGTTCGAATCCGTCTGGAGCTGTTGGCCACATATTCTTTATCCACCCTTCTCGGTAAACCCTGTTCTTTCAACACGGCGCAAAAAACCATAGCATAACGCACGCGGAACGCTTTAGCGTAACCGGTTCGACGCTGGGCACCCCAATTTGGTATACCAAAGATTAACAGGGCTATTGCTCGTCGAACCATCATCATGCACTCTTCTGTTACGGTAGTGGGTGTCATATGAACATGGCATTATTCGCCGGGTTAATAGCGAATTCGGCCCTGCCGCAAATCGCGTTTCCTCCACCAAAGTTATTTCATAACATCGCTGAGGACGCTTTAAAGCAGAGCGGCTCATGGGTTTCTTTAGGAAAATTATATGACCGGTTTTTCAATGAGTGCATATACACAAAACTTTTTGGGCGCTGCGCCAACTTGGTATAAACAAACCATTGTTGCTTTCTTGCTCTTAAATCCGGTGATCCTGCTTACCTTAGGATCAGCCGTTGCCGGCTGGATATTGGTGCTGGAATTCATTTTCACTCTGGCGCTCGCACTGCGCTGTTACCCGCTTCAGCCAGGCGGCCTGCTTGCACTGGAAGCGTTATTTCTCGGTCTTACCTCACCTGCCACGGTAAAACACGAGGTGGAAGCAGCGTTCTCAGTCATCCTGTTGCTGGTCTTTATGGTGGCAGGCATTTACTTCATGAAAGAGCTGCTGCTCTACGTCTTTACCAAAATTCTGCTGCGCGTTCGCTCGAAGATTTTACTTTCGCTGATGTTCACCGCGATCTCTGCGGTTCTATCAGCGTTTCTTGACGCGCTAACCGTAACTGCCGTTGTAATCGCCGTGGCCACTGGTTTTTATTCTGTGTATCACCGTGTTGCGTCACAGGGCTACGAGGACGACGGCTCAGGCGTCGAAGACTCCGATGTGCCTGAGCAGGACCGTCCAGAGTTACAACAGTTCCGAGGGTTTCTTCGAAACTTACTTATGCACGCTGCAGTCGGTACGGCACTGGGCGGAGTCTGCACCACTGTCGGCGAACCGCAGAACCTTCTGATCGCCAGCCGCACTGGATGGGACTTCGTCGAGTTTTTCCTACGTATGGCACCGGTCACGATTCCCGTACTGTGCGTTGGACTCATCGTCAACGTGCTGCTGGAAAAGTTTAAGATCTTTGATTACGGCATATCCTTACCCGAGCGAGTGCGCGGCATTCTTGAGGACTTCGACCGTGAAGAATCAGCAAAGCGCACCTCACGGGATTCGGCACGCCTGGTTGTGCAAGCCGTTGCAGCCCTGCTGCTAGTGATTGCCCTGGCTTTACACGTTGCCGAAGTCGGCCTGATCGGTCTCGGCATCATCGTTATTCAAACCGCTTTTAACGGCGTGATTGACGAGCATCAACTTGGCCATGCTTTTGAAGAAGCTCTGCCGTTTACTGCGCTGCTGGTGGTTTTCTTTGGCATCGTCGGTGTGATTCACGACCAACACTTGTTTTCGCCGATTATCGCCTACGTGTTAACGCTCCCACAGGACATCCAGCCGGGCATGTTTTATATTGCCAACGGCGTGCTTTCTGCCATCAGCGACAACGTCTTTGTGGCTACGGTGTATATCAATGAGGTTCGCGCGGCTTTTGACGCCAACGTCATCACTCGCGAGCAATTCGACTTGTTAGCGGTTGCGATCAACACAGGGACTAATATCCCCAGTGTCGCGACGCCGAACGGACAAGCGGCGTTTCTGTTTCTGCTCACCTCAGCCATCGCACCACTGGTTAGGCTCAGCTACATGAAAATGGTCTACATGGCGCTGCCATACACTATCGTTATGGGCATCACCGGCTGGATTGGTGTGCAATACCTGCTTTAGCTGCCAAACCAGAGATAAAATATGCTGCAGACAAGGGCGGCCGCGATAACAAACGGTCGCGTTTAGTCGACAAACGATTCAGGGTTTATGCGGATGCCGGGGCATTGCTAATAGCTCGTTGGAGTATGAGCGAAACCCCTGCTCTATTTATGGTCAGCGCGCTTTTCGGTGTGGTCTGTTCCTCGGCGTTTCTCCTAATTTGTCGCCCCAAATTGCAACAATCCGCCGTCTTTCCCGGCTAAGCATCTGGCAGGACTTGCCGCCATATAGGCTCCGCACCAGATTTCTTAGCGACCAGATCCAAGAACGCTGCATGCGCAGCAGCCTCCGAATCACTGACTCCCACGACTCGCAATTCTTGGGTCATTGCTGCATCCAATCGCTGCGCGTTTTCTGACTCGTGAGATGCTGTAGCGGCACGCTCGCCGCCACCAAAAAGTGCCGTCTGACCGCCGGTCATAGCCAAGTAAACATCGGCGAGGATCTCTGCATCTAATAGCGCGCCATGCAGTTGACGTTGCGAATTATCGACCTCGTAGCGTCGGCACAACGCATCTAAGCTGGCTCTTTGTCCAGGATGCTTATCACGGGCAAGCGCTAACGAATCAGTGATTTGGCAAACTTGCCCCAAGCGCAATTTGCGCAGACTTGTATCGTTTCGGTCGCGCGCCAAATCGGCAACTTCGTATTCGATAAAAGAAACGTCAAACGGCGCGTTATGAATGATGACTTCCGCACCTTCGACGAATTCTCTGAATTCGTTCCAGACTTCGGCAAACACAGGCTTATCGGCAAGAAAAGCCTCAGTAATGCCGTGCACTTCTTTCGCACCATCATCTATAGCGCGTTGTGGATTGATATATTTATGAAAATGCCGCCCTGTCAACTTCCTATCGACACACTCGACGGCACCGATCTCGATAATCTTGTGACCCATATCGGGTTCTAATCCCGTGGTCTCCGTATCTAAAAATATCTGCCGCATAAGCTATTGTGCCTTTGTCTGCATTGCGTCGATCGCGGCGTTAGCAGCCTGATCAACCAGTTCATTTTCAACGTGCCCGCTGTGTCCTTTCACCCAATGCCACTCGATTTCGTGGTTAGCTAAGGCCGCGTCCAGACGCTGCCACAACTCTTTGTTCTTGACTGGTTTCTTCTGCGACGTTTGCCAGCCGTTGCGCTTCCACCCGTGAATCCATTGGGTAATCCCTTGGCGCACGTATTGTGAGTCGGTGGTCAACACCACATGCACCGGTCTCGTGAGGGCTTCCAAACCGCTGATCGCTGCGAGGAGTTCCATTTGATTATTGGTTGTGATCTCGGTGGCGCCGGAAAGCAACTTTTCGTTGCCAGACATCCTCAGCAGAGCGGCCCAACCGCCGGGACCAGGATTGCCGCGACACGCACCATCGGTAAATATCTCAACGGTTTGCATTAAACAAAAAACCTCTTCTTTAGTATGCCCCGCCCCAGCACTTAACAAGAAACTGAGAAAAGGACGCCCCAAAAACGCTCAAGAGGCATGTTAGACAGCTGCTAGAGCGTTCATATCAATCCGGGCGAAGACCGCCCTACTTTCAATCGATCTCGCCCGCGCTTTATTCGCCGGGCGGATTACCATCGAAATATGCGAGCGGCGCCAACTTAAGCTTTTTCCTCTGCACCCGACCAGCCTGGCCTTGCAACCATGCGCCCGGTGCTTCTTTAACCGCAGTGATGATCACCACGCCTCCCAGCGGCAAACGTTGTGCGGCAGCTAGTGCTAACGGCTTCAATCTGCTCCGCAAGACGCTGCCCGCCAGACGATCCAGAGGTACTCTTCGCATGAGCCTACTGCGCCAGTCCAGTTTATCTGCGGCAACATGCACCGAGTCGCCGCTGACTTTTAATAGATCCCGATCGGATTGCATAAGCGATGCTTCTTCTTCAAAACCCTCGAGCGACAGAAAGCTACTCGTATAAACATGGTAAGTAGTCGGCGTTTCGACTTGCATGCCTAATACGCCCAGCCAGTCGGTGATCTTCATACCACCAACAAACCGGTAATCGCCTAACGCTGCGCGCCTTTGTCCTGCATAGAACCGCCGCAGCCCTAATAAACTCCACGGATTAAAAACACAAAGCACTAGCTTGCCACCGGGCCGCAACACTCTGACGGCCTCGCGTAAACCAACCCTAGGATCGCTTAATCGCTCTAGCGCATGGTGTAGCACCACCCCATTCATACTGGCGCTAGGCAAAGGCAGTTCGCTTAGCCTGCCGATCAGCGGTATCGCCGAGAGTGGATTGGAAGCCGGCATATCGGCAGCGCGCGGTATCGGACCGCGTTCCATTTCCGGATCAGCCAAAAACAGTCTTTGGCGGACCATAGAACGCGTCAATAAGTCCAAAGGAGCGTCAGCCTGGCCTGCCCAAAGCAACGCGTCACCGTGCAGACGTCGCACCAAAGGTTCTAACAGAGATGTTTCAGTCGCTAGCACATTACGCCCGAGCGGGCTTTGCCACAGCCTCGAGGAGGTTAACCGGCGATTAGCGTGACCAGATTGAGTTGGCATGCAAACACGCTCCAAAAAACAGTAGAATAAAGGATTAATTAACACTCATCTCGCGCTAACTTAGCATTCGCTAGCGACGCTTGCATGCCTCTTTCAATCCATCAGAAGTTGACCCTATGATTGTTGCGTTATTTTCTCGCCGCGCCTGCCTTTACCGAGCAGTCTGCCTCGGTTTCCTTCTGATAATTGGCAACGGCTGTAGCTCCGTCGCCAAAGCACGGAATGACGCATCCGACGCTCTCGTTTTAACATCATCAGCAGAGGATTATGTTGAGCAACCAGACCCAACCGGACAACTGAGCACAGAGACGAACCCAGAAAGAGACCCAGATACACGTAGTGGTATTGAGACTACTTTAGCCGTTTCCGATGCAGGCTTCGCAGCGGATGCAACAACCTTTAACGCAGAAAACCACAGCGCGAATAACGAGGATTTGTGGCGCGTCATGCGTGAGCACATGCAGTTGGCTCACCGGACCGACCAGCGGCGCGTGAAGCAGGAACTCGCCTGGTTAAACCGTAATCCAGAGTATTTTCCTCGCCTGCAAGCACGTTTGCAGCGCTACTTGCCCTATATCCTGAAAAAAACCTTAGAACGCGGTATGCCAGCCGAGATTGCACTGCTTCCTATCGTTGAAAGCGCCCTGGATCCGTATGCTTTTTCTCCGGGTGGCGCCAGCGGTGTATGGCAATTTTTGCGCCCTACGGCTATTCAATACGGCGTTAACATCAACGCTTGGTATGACGGCCGGCGCGATGTTGTCGCGGCGACCGACGCTGCGCTGGACTTTCTAACCTACCTACACAAGAAATTTGGCCATTGGGAATTAGCGCTGGCTGCTTACAACGCAGGCGAAGGAAGAGTAGCTAGAGCTTTAAGAAATAGCCCCGTAGCCGACTTTTTCGACTTATCACTGCCTCGAGAAACTCGCGCATATGTGCCACGACTGTTGGCCCTTTCAGCTTGGGTGAAAAATCCGCAAGCATACGCGACTACTCTGCCTGAGATTCGCAATGAACCGCAGTTCGCAGTCTTGCCACTCGGCTCTCAATTTGATCTAAATGTTCTCAGCAAAACGCTGGCAATGCCGTTGCCGCTTATCTACAACAACAATCCCGGCTTGAGCCGTTGGGCAACTTCCCCTACCGGGCCGCATCATCTGATCATACCCATAGCCACCGAATCGCCAGCGCCTCTTGGCAAAGAGCAGCCAATTGCTTCGCCATTGCCAAAGATGCAAAAAGCAATTGGAAAAATGTCAGTTGCGGCCCTACAGGCTAAGCTGGCTGAAGTCCCAGAGCGGGCAAGGTTAAACTGGCAAGAAGTGGTAATCCACAGCGGCGATACGTTAAGTCAGATCGCTCAAATGTACGGCACCAGTTTGAAGACGTTGAAGCGGTTTAACGGCTTACGTAGCAGCCGTATTCGCGTCGGGCAAAAAATTCTCGTACCCACTCACAACCCTAAAACACTGTCCGCAGCGTACCGAAAACGCCATGCTGGACCGATCTATCGCGTACGAAAGGGAGACTCGCTCTGGTTGATCGCGCGTCGCACTGGGACGCGCCTTAACGACTTAATGCGCATGAACGGCATAGGGCCGCGTGACTTAATTCGGCCCGGGCAGACTTTACGTCTTGCGGAGGAAACCGCACAGGCTGAAGTAGCGATAAGAGTCGCGACGAATGCGGTGCTCCCCGCCGCCACGCAGCCACGGGAGCTACGCCCTGAAGTGACACGGACAATCCATTACACCGTTAGACGCGGCGACTCCCTGTCGAGAATCGCAGGCAAATTTGCGGTCGGCGCAACGGAAATTGCGGCTTGGAACAATCTGAACATCGACAAATATCTATTCCCTGGCCAGAGCCTGACCCTCTACGTCAACGTGCTATGCGCCGGCTCAGGCAGTTGTTAGCTTTCCGGCAAAATTGAGTATCAACATGGCGTCACTCATCCGCAGGCTACCCTAAAGCTGCGGTCGCTCGACATTCAGATCCTGTTCTGCTGAGTAGGCGAAGGCCTCATACTCGACCCGCTGACTGCGCTCGACCATGCCGCTCTTGAGCTGGGTGAGTACCGCTTCAGGCAATAGCGCGGTTTCGCCAGGCGTCGCTTTCGTCACTGCCACAATAGCCACGCCATCTGGCGTCTCGGTATAGCCGAGCGACTTATCCACCGAGCTGGGTCTGGGTAGTTCGAAGGCTTTTCTTATGACAGCCTCAGGCACGTCGGGTGACCCAAGATTGCGGCTTATTTGCTCTTGATTGACCCATGAGGCGCCAATTCCCGATGCCACTTCGTCCACGGCCTCGCCATCCAGCAACGCTGCCATCACCTCTGCACGAGCAGCTTCCATTGCGTCCATGGCTCGTTCTCTGCGCAATTCTATTTCTATATCTGTGCGAACATCCTCTAACGGTATTTGCTGCGGTAAATGCGTCTCTGCAATCCGCACAACAACAGCCGTTTCATCATTTATTTCAATGAGTTCACTGTTGTCCCCAGCCATTACCTCATCGCTGAAGATCGTTTCGAGCACCAAACTCGATTGCAATACAGCAGGCAAAGTCTGCGTAGCACTTGTCTCGCTAATTCGATCCGCACGAGCGAGGGCAACGTCAACGGCCTCGGCGGTTTGTGTTAAAGCAATTTGCTCATCGTAGGCAGAGCGCTCGAGCGCTACCATGCGATCCGCATATATCTCCAGTGCTTCATCACGTTTTAGGCGCAATACTAGCTCCTCGCGCACACTCTCAAAGCTTGGATACTCGCTAACTATGATTTCTTTGAGTTGAATCAAATGAATACCAAAGGAAGTCTCTATCGGCGCAGAGACTTCGTCGACTTCAACCAGTGACCACAAGGCATCCTCAAAAGCAGCCTCAAAAACCCCTTTTGCCGCCGGTCCCAAGCTACCGCCTTGCTGTGCTGACCCGGGATCATCTGAATATTCCTGAGCTAGTGTTGCAAACGCTTCACCAGCAGCAAGTCGCGACTTTAGTTCGGCTGCGAAGGCTCGCGCAGAAACCAAGTCACGGTCATCGTTTACGGCGATCAAGATATGCGCGCTATCGCGCTGTTCATTAATTGCTGCAGCCGCTTGATCATCAGCATAAGCCGCCTGGAGCTGTTCATCACTTGGATCCGTTGTC
>MDTB01010746.1_pt1 | contig 19901 bp, 20 predicted proteins | sample 811161 | NCBI WGS metagenome assembly MDTB01 (sample SAMN05326650, study PRJNA326480) | marine metagenome | isolation source: seawater | place: Mediterranean Sea | collected 2009 | reverse complement strand
TGGTAAAGAAGAAGCAAAAGATGAAAAGGGAAAAAAAGACGATAATGTTGTTGATGCGGATTTTGAAGAGGTAAAAGACGAAAATAAAGAAAAAAGCGCTTAACTGACATCTATTTGTCCAAGTTATATACATGGCTAAAAGAGATTATTATGATGTCTTAGGTGTTAAAAAAAGTGCAAGTCCTGAAGAACTAAAATCTGCATATAGAAAACTCGCAGTAAAATATCACCCCGATAAAAATCCAGAAGATAAAATTGCTGAAGAAAAATTCAAAGAAGCAAGTGAAGCTTACGGAATTCTTTCAGATAAATCAAAAAAAGAAAACTACGATAATTTTGGTCATGCAGCTTTTGAAAATGGTGGTGGTGGTCAAGGAGGGTTTGGTGGCTTTGGTACCTCAGATTTTTCAGATATTTTTGAAGATTTTTTTGGTGATTTTGGAGGAGGAGGTAGACGAAACTCTGGAAGTCGAAACTCAAATAATAGAGGTTCTGATTTAAGATATGATCTTTCGATAACTCTTGAAGAAGCTTATTTAGGAAAGAAACAAAATATACAATTTTCTACGTCTGAAAAATGTAGTACCTGCAAAGGCAATGGTTCAAAACCAGGGTCTAGTCCTGATAGATGTACTTATTGTGGTGGTAATGGAAGAGTAAGATCAAACCAAGGATTTTTTACTGTTCAACAAACATGTCCTCAATGTGCTGGAAGCGGAGAGGAAATATCAAACCCTTGTTTAGATTGTAGTGGTCAAGGAAATAAACAAATATCTAAAAAAATATCTGTAACAATTCCTAAAGGTGTAGATGATGGAACTAGAATTCGACTCGCAGGAAAAGGTGAGGCTGGAACAAGAGGTGGTGCAAGTGGAGATTTGTATTTATTTATTAACGTTAAGTCCCATGAACTTTTTAAGAGATCTGATGTAAATTTGTTTTTTGAATTTCCTATATCTATTGCTGATGCTGCTCTTGGTTCAACAATCGAAATTCCTACGATAGATGGTAAGAAAGCAAAAATTAAAATACCAGATGGTACTCAAGATGGAAAACAGTTTAGACTTAAAGGTAAAGGTATGCCTTTTATGCGAAGAGGTGATTTTGGTGACTTATATGTCCAAATTAAAACAGAGGTGCCTATATATTTAAATAAAGAACAAAAAGAATTACTTGAAAAATTTAGAAATATAGAAAATGAAAAGTCTAATCCAACGATAAAAAAATTCTTTCAAAAAGCTAAAAATTTTTGGAATAATTAAATTATAGTAATATTTCCTAAATTTAAATAAAGTCTAAGAATGTCCTATATTAAAAATTCTCTCATTAAATTAAAAGGTTTTCTTCCAACAAAACTTAAAACTAACATTAAAAAATTTAAAAAATTTAATGGATATAATGACTTAGACAAGAAGATGCTAGAATTTATAAATTATAGAAATGGATTTTATGTCGATTGTGGAGCGAATGATGGAGTCAACCAATCAACTACTTGGTATTTTGAAAAACACTTAAATTGGAGTGGTCTTTTAATTGAACCAATTCCTAAAGTATTTGATGAATTAAAAAAAAATCGTAGTAAAGATAATTACTTTATTAATTGTGCGTTAACACAAAAAAATTATCATAAAGATTTTATTGAATTTTATTATAACAATAAAGATACTCTCACAGGAGCTATTAAAAATATTAAAAATAGTCTTAAAATTGATGTAAAGGCAAATACTTTTGATCAAATCATTAATCAAATTAATTATCACAATAAAATAGATTTTTTTTCTCTAGATGTTGAAGGTAATGAGTTTAATGTATTGGATGGAGTAAATTTTGACAAAAATTATATAGAATATATCCTTATTGAAACTGATAATTTTATAAAATTAAAAAAGTTTCTTCATACTAAGAATTATCAATTTCTTAAACGTCTTTCAAATTATAAACTACTTGATAAACCTGATTATGGTGATTATTTATTTAAGAGAATAAAATGAAAAAAATTAAAATAACAATCACAGGATGTATGGGTCGAATGGGTAGACAACTAATAAAATCTACTTTGACTGATAGGGACTTTAAATTAGTTTCACTTACTGAAAATATTAAAGTTAAAAAAAAAATTAATGGTATTAAACCATCTTTAAATTGTGAAGAATCTTTTAAAACATCTAATGTCATAATTGATTTCACAATACCAAAGTGTACTTTTCAGGTACTAAAGTTGGCATCTAAATTGAAAAAAAGAGTAGTAATAGGAACAACAGGCTTTACCCAAAATGAGGAGAATTTGATAAAAAAGTTTTCTAAAAAAATTCCAATTTTAAAGGCTGGTAATATGAGTTTAGGCATAAATCTTCTAATGTATTTAACAGAAATGGCGTCAAGTTCATTAGGGAAAAAATTTCAAAGTAAAATATACGAAATTCATCATAAACATAAAAAAGATTATCCATCTGGAACAGCTTTAATGCTAGGAAGAGGTATAGCTAAAGGAAAAAATAAAAACTTTTATAGCTTAATTGGCAAAAAATATTTAAACAAAAAAACTTTTCCTTATGGAAATAAAATTAATTTTAATTCATTAAGAACAGGAGAAATTATTGGTGAACATGAAGTCAAATTTTCAAGTGGAAAAGAAATTATTACATTAAATCATGAGGCTTTTGATAGAACTTTATATTCTGAAGGTGCTTTATCTGCTGCAAGATGGCTGATGACTAAAAAACCTGGTCTTTACTCAATGAGAGATCTTATGAATTTTAAATAATGAATGAAGTCCAAAGATCTAAAATAATTCTTAAAATTTTAAATAAAACTTACCCTAAAATCAAAGTTCCTTTAAAAAGTAGAAATGTTTTTACTCTATTAATTTCTGTTTTACTTTCTGCCCAGTGCACTGATGTAAATGTAAATAATGTTACTAAAAAAATTTATCCTAAATATCACCAACCAAATCATTTTGTTAAATTAGGACGAAAAAAAATTGAAAAACTAATAAAAAAAATTGGTATTTTTAGAATTAAAGCAAAGAGTATATATAATTTGTCAAAAATACTTATGAATAAATACAACAGTAAAGTGCCAAAGACTTTTGAGGAATTAGAAGAACTTCCAGGTGTTGGTCATAAAACTGCGAGTGTTGTGATGTCCCAAGGATTTGGGTATCCTGCATTTCCAGTTGATACTCATATTCATAGACTCGCACAAAGATGGGGTCTCACTAATGGTAAAAATGTAGTTCAAACTGAAAAAGATTTGAAAAGATTATTCCCCAAAAAATTATGGAATAAACTTCACCTTCAAATTATTTTCTTTGGAAGAGAATATTGTAAAGCAAGGGATTGTTATGGAATATCTTGTAAAATTTGTACTACTTGCTATCCTGATAGAAAAAAACCTATAAAAGTCAAAAAAGCTTAAAATGAAAGTTCTCGGCATTGGTAATGCAATAATTGATGTAATTTGTAAAGTGAATGACGACTTTATTTCTAAAAATAATTTGACCAAAGGTACAATGAAACTAATTTTTGATGAAAATGAATTTAAAAAATTATTTTCTCATTTAAAAATTGAAAAAACTGTTTCAGGAGGATCTGTTGCAAATTCTATCGTCGGCTTATCTCAACTTGGAAATGAAGTTGGTTTTATAGGAAAAGTTTCTGATGATGAATTGGGCAATAAATATGAAGAAGGATTAAAAAAAGAAAATGTTCAATATATCTATGTTAAAAAAAAAGAGAAAGTACCTACTGGTACCTGTTTGATTATGATTACACCTGACTCGGAAAGAACTATGTGTACCTTTTTAGGAACTGCGGGACAAATTAATAATGATGATATTAAAATTAAAGCTATTGAAGAAAGTGAATTAATTTTTTTAGAAGGATATTTGTGGGATGAGGGAGAACCAAAGAAAGCTTTTGATAAAGCAATAAAATATGCAAAAAAAATTGCAATGTCATTGTCTGATCAATTTTGTGTTGATAGACATAAACCTCATTTTTTAGATTTAGTTAAAGATAAAGTAGACATAACATTTGCAAATGAAGCAGAGATTATGTCATTAATAAAAACACAAAGTTTTGATGAAGTAATTAAATTTGCGAGAGATATCAAAAAGACTCTTGTAATTACTAGAGGTGAAAAGGGAGCAATATCTATTAAAGATGACAATGTTACTGAAATAAGAGCTAAAAAAAATCTTCAAATTTTGGATCTAACAGGTGCTGGAGATTTATTTGCAGCAGGTTATCTAGATGGCTTAATAAATAATTTATCTCAGGCTGAATGCTTGGAAAAAGGTACTCAATTATCATCTAGAGTAATTCAGCAAATTGGGGCTAGATTTTAATTTTATTTTTTCTTTTAAAACTCCCTTTTCCTTTTTTTGGTTTTACTATTTTAGGTTTATATTTTTTTGTAAAAAGATCCTTGGCTATTAAATTTTTCTTTTTCAATTAATTTTATAACCTTTTTTAGTACTAATAATAAAATTTTCTTCATTAAATGTATCTTTAATTTTTTTTCTCAATCTGTAAATGTGTGTCTCAACGGTGTGAGTTTCCAAAGCGGAAGAATAACCCCAAACTTCTTTCTGTAATTTATTAATATTCAATGGCGTAGAAGAATTATTCAAAAATAAAATCAAATTTATTTCTCTTTCAGTTAAAAAAAGTTTTTTGTCCTTTAATTTGATTTCTCTAGAATTTATATCTAAATTAAATTTATTAACCTTTATTTTAGATTGTGTTCTATAGTTATTTTTAAGAAAATTAATATTAATTAATTCTTTAATTTTTTTCATTTTAATTGGAAATTTATTAATAACTAGTTTATTTTCAAATTTTAAGTTATTCTTATCAGATATTATAATGAGAAAATTTTTTAAATCTTTATGATTTAAAGTCTCAATTTCACTGTTATCATTATTAACGATATTAAATTCCTTAAAATATATTTCATTTAAAATATTGAATAAAACTTTGTTTTGATAGATTATAAGAGTTTTAATGCTCATTTAATAAGAATATGATAATTAATTTAAAAAATAAAGATACCCTTGTTTATGATGATTTTTTGTTTAGATGTTCTATAGGTAAAAAAGGTTTAACATCCAACAAGGTGGAAGGTGACAAAAAAACCCCAAAAGGTGTTTTTTCCCTTGGACCTTTGTATTTTAGAAAAGATAGGAATATTAGTCCAACAACAAAAATTAAAACTATCGAAATAAATAAAAAAATGGGATGGTGTGATGATAGTAATCATCCCAAATATAATTGTCTAGTCAAAATAAATAGAAATTTTAAACATGAGAAAATGTTTAGAAAAGATCATAAGTATGATTTTGTTATACCAATAAATTATAATACTTCAAAACCAAAAAAAAATAAAGGAAGTGCAATATTTATTCATTTAACTCAAGATTATAAAAAAACACTTGGATGTATTGCTTTAAAGAAAAAGGATTTTTTAATATTAATAAAATTAATTAATAAAAAAACTAAAATTAAAATTTCTTAGGATCTGCTACCAAATATCTTAGATCCAATTCTTACAAAAGTTGAACCATAATCAGTAGCATTTAAATAATCATTTGACATACCTAGACTTAATTCTTTTAAACCCAATTCATTTGTTAATTTTTGCATTTTCGCAAAATAAATATTTGTATCTGCATCGTTTGGGGGCAGACACATCAAGCCAATTATGTTTAGTCCTAATTCTTTTTTACAAATGAAATAAAATTCTTTAAGATAATCTATATTAACACCGTTTTTTTGATCTTCGTTCCCAATATTGACTTGAATAAAAATTTGAAGTTTTTTTTTCTTTTTAATTTCTTCCTCGCGGATTTTTTTTGCTAATTTTAGATTATCCAAAGAATGAAAATAATCAAATAATGGTAGCAAGAATTTCACTTTATTTGTTTGTAATTTACCAATCATATGAAGTTTAACGTTTTGATAATTTTTTTTAATTAATGTCCACTTATCAAGAGCTTCTTGAATTTTATTTTCACCAAAATCCATATGTCCATATTCTATTAATGGATATATTTCAATGTCAGGAAACGTTTTACTTACGGCAATAACTTTAGGAAATTTTACCTTATTCGTTTTTTGCTTTAATAAATTTTCAATTGCAACTAAATTATTAACATTCTTATGCATAATAAAATCTTTACAAACGTTTATCATTTTATAGATAATTTAAATATAGAAAATATTTTAGATATTAAAAAAAATACTCATTTTGTTTATAGAAACTACAATTCTAAAATTAAAGTTGAAGAGATGCTTTTTTTTAAAAAAATTTGTAAAAAAATTAACAAAAAATTTTTTATTGCAAATGACATTGAACTAGCTTTTAAATATAGGCTTGATGGTGTTTATCTTCCATCATTTAATAAAATTCATCAACTAAAAAAATTTCAAAATTTTAATAACTTTACTATTATCGGATCTGCTCATTCCATAATGGAGATCAGAACTAAAGAAAAGCAAAATGTGAAACAAATTTTTTTATCACCAATTTTTCAGACAAATAAATCAAAAAAAAAGCTTGGGATTATAAAATTCAATAATTTAAGTAAATTTACAAAAATACCACTTATTGCTTTAGGTGGAATTAATCAAAATAATATTAAACAACTAAACTTAATTAATATAAATGGTTTTGCTGGTATAAGTTATTTTAATTAAAAAAAATTATAACAAAAATGTCTAAAGATATAAAAAGTCTAATAAATCTTTTAATCAAAAAATTTGAGGCAGGGCAATTTCAAGAAGTTATTGAAAAATCAATTATTGTTTTAAAAAAAAATGATAACGATTTTTTATGGAATTTGCTTGGATTGAGCTTTCAAAATATTAACCAAATTACTAAATCAATAGATTGTTTTAAAAATGCTTTTAATTTAAATCCAAAGAGTTTTACTGCATTAAATAATCTAGGTCTTTCTTATAAAAAATTAAAAAATTTTAAAAAAGCTGAGGAATATTTACTTGAATCTTTAGAAATTAATCCACAACATATTAATGCGCTTGTAAACTTAGGTAATGTAAAAAATGATACTTACTTTTTTGAAAAAGCTATTTTTTATTATGAAAAAGCAATTTCTATAGATGACAAAATACCTCTAATTTATCTGAATATTTCAAATGTCTATCAAACTATAAATAGAATTGAAGATGCAAAAAATTATTTAAATAAAGCTATTTCAATTGATCCATCTTTTACCATAGCAGATCAAAAATTAACAAAGCTGGAAAATTACAAGGAAAAAAATCCACATATAGAAAGTATGATAAAAAAGTTTGAATCAAATGATTTAAAAGATATTCAAAAAGTATATTTAGGTTTCGGATTATATAAAGTTTTTAAAGATATTAAAGATTATAATAAGTCATCTTATTATTTAAAAATTGCTAATCAACTTCAAAGGAAATTACTAACTTATGATATCAACTTACACAAATCTTTATCTGATAAAATCAAGACAATTTTTTCAAAATTAAATTTGAAAGATTATGATCAAAATAACTCAGGTAAAAATTATATATTCATATTAGGAATGCCTAGGTCAGGAACAACTCTTATAGAAAAAATAGTCTCATCTCATTCAAAAGTTTCAACAATAAGTGAGTCAAACTTTATACCAGAGAAAATTTTTAAATACATAAATGGTGATTTTGAAGATTTAAAAATTTTTTTATCATCAGGTTTAGGGAATGACTATGAAAAATTTATGAAATCATTTAATATTAAAAATGAAATAATAATTGATAAAACTTTGACTAACTTTTGGTATTTAGGGTTTATTAAGATTTTATTTCCAAAATCAAAAATAATTCATGTTTCAAGAAATCCAAAAGATAACTGTTTATCTATTTTTGAAAATCTATTTGATCAACCTGAGGGTTGGAACTCTGATCAAAAAGAATTGGCAGAATATTATCTAATTTATAAAGATTTAATGAATTTCTGGAAAGAATTGTTTGGAGAGACGATCCTTAATATCAAATATGAAGAATTAATTTTAGATTCTGAAAAGAATATTAGGGATTTAATTAGTTTTTGTGATTTAAATTGGGAAGAAGAATGTATTAATTTCTATAAAAATAATAATCCAATTAAAACAGTGAGCGTAAATCAAGCAAACAAACCAATTTATAAAAGTTCAATTAACAAATTCAAAGATTATGAAAATGATCTGGACATTTTATTTTCAAAACTAAATTAAATTTTAATTCCATAATTTTTGAGGAATGGAATATAATTTTCTAAATAACTTAAATCATGTTGTGTAATTTTATTTCTTACTTGTAAATTACTCAATGTTTTAATAACCATTTCTTTTTCATTTTTTTTATCAAATATATTTTTGGTCCATTTAAGATCTAAAAATTCAAATAACTCTCTTGAATTATTCAATGGATCTTCAGAAAAATTTTCTATTTCAATAATTTTTATATCAATAAATTTATTTGATAAAACTTCATTTAATTTATTTTGATATAATTCCATGAAGATCATAATTTTTTCTATAGAATGGCTCCAAAGTATATTAGGTAAAAAAACTTTTAAAATACCAAGAAAATTAGCTAAATAGTTTCTTTTACAATATATAAATTTAGCATTTGGAAATATTTTATATAAAATATCGATGTATAGAAAATTTTCTAAAGATTTATCTGTAAATAATCCTTCAGAAATATCCATTCTTATTTGATTATATTTGTTTGTTATTTCTTTTTTTAAATTTTCTAGGGCCTTTAAAGTAAAATCATAATTAGTATTTAAATTAATATCATCATAATTAGATATAATTTGATTAGAAAAGAAAACTTTACCCATTACATCAGTTTCATCTCCTTTTATTATTTGATTATCACTAGAAAAAATTAAATTTTCAATCATTGTTGTTCCAGATCTTGGTAAACCCATTATAAAAATTGGGCAATTTTCATTTTTTATATTTAAATCAATTTTATTGAATTTTTTGACAAATTGAGGAAGCAAATTAGTAAAATAATTATTTTCTTGAAAAGATGCTTTTTTTTTACTTTTTAAGTATTCTTTATGACCTTTAATTAAATAATTTATTTCATCCCTATAATTTTTAGATTTTTTTGCTTTTTCAGCTAAAATAAAGTTTTTATAAATATCATTTTTATCATTTTGATTTTCTTGAGTTTCTAAATCTTTGAGCGTGTCAGCTGAAATCTGTATTTTATCAATTTTAATTAATTCATATAAGACTTCTAGGTTATTTTTATCAATTTGAAGAATTTTATCATAATATGTTTTTGCTAATTCAAATTTACCTTGTTGTGAATAAATTTTACCAAGATTAAATATCGAATTAACATTTTGCTCATTAATCTTAATAACGTTTTTAAATGAATCAATTGCTTCTTCATATTGATTCGATTGTAATAAAACTTCACCCAAAAAATTTTGATTTAATTCATCTGGAGTTTTGAGTTTAATTGATTTTTTTATATATTTTATTGCTGTTAGATAATTATAAATTCTGAAGTAAGAATGACCTAAGTACCAACAAATAAGAAAATTTGAATTTTTTTCATCTAAATTTTCTAAAATATTAATTGCATCCTGATATTTAGCTTTTTTAAAATTGTTTAAAGCTTCATCAATTTGTGATTGAAGAGTTTCTTTAATGACCATTTAGATATTTTACAACTATTGAACAAAATTAGGCACAAAAAAAAACGGCCCTATAAAGGGCCGTTTAATAATAATAAATTACTTACTTAATTAGAATGCCATTGACAAACTAATTTCTGTAATTTCATCGTTAGTTCCTGAAGTACCACCTGTGTTGTCTTGAGTGTTGTTCTGGATTGCTAAAGTTGCTCCACCCATAGTGTAAGCTATTGCAATACCAGTAGACTCTTGCTCAACATCAGCAGTTCCACCTCTATTCTTATAAGTCATGTTGTGTTCGTTATAAGAAATAGATAGGTTGTCATTTACAGCCATCGAAATACCGTAAGCTTCAACTTCTCTTGCACCTGCGTTTGTATCAGCTGCAGTTGCAGATCTAGTATTGTTTGACTCTGATAAAGTAACACCAGCTGTGATTGATCCCATTGTGTAGTTTGCGTATCCTACTACAGAAGATGCATCACCTTCGTTACCGACTATAGCATCATCATCATACTCAGTTGAACCAGCACCGAAACCGAATGCTAGACCATCAATTAATGAACTATTGTTTATAGCAAAGTTAATGTTTGAACCGTTGGCCATTGAAGTGTTATCTCCACCTGCACCACCGTCACCATTATCTGCTGACGTCATAGCTGGAGCGTACTCAACAGTAACACTAAAGTCACCGAATGTATTAGCATAACCTAATACACCTGCTGATCCACCAGAGTTAATTAAACCACCTGATGAGTTAAGTGTATTGTGCCATGATTCTTCCCAAGCTGTTGGTGATTTATCATCAATTGTACTTACACCGTATGTACCTACACCTTGATCAAAACCAAATGTACCCATATCACCCATATCTAAAGATATTTCGTGAGATAAGTAACCTGCTGGGTTGTTATCATTTATTGCTGCAAAGAAAGATGCAGTTCCTAAACCATCAACATCACCTGAACCTGTTAGGTTAATTGCTGATTTACTTCCGAACGGGTTACCTACGGCAGTATTATCATCTGATTTGTATGTAAGCTCCCAAGTACCTGTTGCGGATAGATCACCTGCTTGCGCAGAGAAAGCAACTAGTGAACCAGCTAAAGCTGAAGCACCAATTTTTGTTAGTTTTTTCATAATTACTCCTTATAGTTAATTAATTAATTAATTATGAGTTGGTGTTTTAGCAATTTTATTGAATACATTTTCAATTTACTATTAGTTTGTAGTATATTTTATACTTATGTTGCATAAATATCACATATTTTAAATTGTTGAATTATTCTAATTAAGAACTAAAAATGTTAGAAAAATTGATGATTACAAAGCTTTTTAACCAAAAAATCACGAAATTAGCTACATTTAGCTTGATAATTTTAATGTTAGGTCAATGTGGAATATATAAAAAAACCGACGCGAGGAAAGTGCCTACTAACGCTAAGGAAAGGGTTAAAAAAAACCTTGAGGAAGGTAGAAAAATAAAGTTTGGTCAATTGGGCAATAAAGGTTCTGGTAAATTTGAGTTTGCAACTTCAAATGAAATGTGGAGAGCAACTGTTGATATCCTAGATTTTATGCCACTTGCAAATGTTGATTACGGTGGAGGTGTTATAATAACAGATTGGTATAACGAAAATAATCAAAATAATGACTCAATTAAAATAATGGTACAATTCTTATCTAATGACATTAGAGCTGATGGTTTAAAAGTAACCGTATATGATAAGAAATGTAATTCCAATAATAGCTCAAATTGTTCTACATCAGTAAATGAAGCGAATTCTATAGGACAAGAACTAAAATTAGCTATTTTACGTAAAGCTGCAGAGATGAAGAATATTCAAACAGAAAAAGAACGTCAAAAAAATAAGAAAAAAATTGGACCAGATGATCCGTACAAAACAAGCGGAGATTAGTCTAAGCAATTAAAATTTTCTGTTAAATTAAGTTCTTTTTTATTAAATTTATAATTTATGGATAGATACAATTTTAATATAATTGAAGAAAAGTGGCAAAAATTTTGGGAAAATAACCAAACATATAAAACCTCAATTAACAAAAATAAAAAAAAGTTTTACGTTTTAGAAATGTTTCCTTATCCATCTGGAAAAATTCATATGGGTCATGTTCGAAACTACACAATTGGAGATGTACTAGCTCGCTATAAGTCCATGCAAGGATATAATGTTCTCCATCCTATGGGCTGGGACTCATTTGGTATGCCAGCAGAAAATGCTGCTAGACAAAATAATTTAGATCCTAAGGTATGGACAGAAAAAAATATTCAAGTGATGAAAGTCCAATTAAAAAAATTAGGTCTATCAATTGATTGGTCAAGAGAAATTTCTACTTGCTCTCCAGATTATTATAAACATCAGCAAAAATTTTTTTTAGAACTTTTTGATAAAGGTCTAGTTTATAGAAAAGAAAATTATGTGAATTGGGACCCAGTTGATCAAACAGTTTTAGCTAACGAGCAGGTAATAGATGGAAAAGGTTGGAGATCAGGCGCTACAGTTGAAAGAAAAAAACTAAATCAGTGGTTTTTTAATATTACAAAATTTTCAGAGGATTTACTTGAAGGTTTAGATAAACTTAATAAATGGCCCAAAAAAGTAAAAATTATGCAACAAAACTGGATAGGGAAATCCTTTGGTTGTGAAATAAATTTTGAAATAGAAAATTGTAAAGAGTTTAAAACTGTAAAAATATTCACAACTCGACCAGATACATTATTTGGATGCTCTTTTTTAGCATTATCTATAGATCACCCTTTATCAAAGTTATTTAAAGATGACCTAAGATTTCAAAAATTTAAGGAAGAATGCACTAAAACAGGAACAACAGAGGAAGCTTTAGCACAAGCAGAAAAACTTGGTTTTAATACAAAATTGTTTGCAATAAATCCTTTTGATAAAAACATAAAAGTTCCAGTTTTTTTTGCAAACTTTGTTTTAATGGACTATGGATTTGGAGCAATCTTTGGAAGTGCTGGACACGATCAAAGAGATTTAGATTTTGCAATAAAATACCATTTAAAAGTAATACCAGTAGTAAAACCATTTAATCATGAAGGAGACCTTGTAATTGATAATAAAGCATATACCGGACCAGGTGAAATTTATAATTCAAAATTTTTAAATGGTTTAAAAGCTCCAGAAGAATCTGTCTTAGAAGCAATTAAAATTATTGAAAATAAGAAAATTGGAAAAAAAAAAATTAATTTTAGACTTAAAGATTGGGGTATTTCACGTCAAAGATACTGGGGATGTCCTATTCCTATAGCTTATGATGACAAAGACAATCTTATCAAAATTCCAGAAAAAATGTTACCAATTACTTTACCTGAGAAAATTGATTTAAATACTCAAGGAAATCCTTTAGACCATGAAAAAGACTGGCGTGAAATTGAATTGGATAATAAGAAATACAAACTTGAAACTGACACTTTAGATACATTTGTAGACTCTTCTTGGTACTTTTTACGGTTTTGTTCGCCAGATAATAATGATTATGGTTTTAAAATTGAAGACATAAATTATTGGATGCCTGTCGACCAATATATTGGAGGTGTGGAGCATGCAATATTACACTTATTATATTCAAGATTTTTTATGCAAGCTTTAAACTTTAAGAATGATAATTTCAATCTAACAGAGCCTTTTGAGGGTCTTTTTACTCAAGGTATGGTTTGTCACGAAACATACAAAGATAAAAATAATAATTGGTTTAATCCTGATGAAATATTTTCTGAAGATGGGAAAAATTTTTTTACAATTAAAGATAAAAATGTAATTAAAGTTGGACCATCTGAGTCAATGTCAAAATCAAAAAAAAACACTATTGATCCTGAAAAAATGATAGAAAATTATGGTGCTGATGCAGTAAGATTATTTATTATGTCTGATAGTCCTCCAGAAAAAGATGTTCAGTGGTCCAATGAAGGCATGGAAGGATCATATAGATTTATTCAAAAACTATGGTCTCTAAATCAAAAGTTCGTAGAAAAAATTGAGAAAGATGAAAAAGGGACTAATGATAAAAACTTATCAAAATATATAAACTCAATAATTGCGAAAGTTACAAATAATTTGGAAAATTTTAGATATAACGTAATTATAGCTAATTTTTATGAGGCCTACAATTTTTTAAATAAAGAATTAGATAATCCAATAAGTAAAAAAGTATTAATAGAAAATTATTATAATTTACTGAAATTACTGAGCCCTTTTGTGCCACATTTTGCTTCAGAATGTCTTTCAAATTTTTCAAAATTTCAAAAAATAGATTACAACTGGCCAAAAATTAATAAAGAGCTTTTAGAAAAGGAAACTGTAAATTTTGTAGTACAAATAAATGGAAAAAAAAGAGAAATTCTTGATATAGTTAAAAATTTAAGCGAAAATGAAGTATTAGAGATAATAAATAATAATGAAAAATTATTTAAGTATATTAAGGACCAGAAAATTTTAAAAAAAATTTTTGTTCAAAACAAAATTATTAACTTAATAGTTAAATGAAAATATATAGATTGATTTTAATAGTGTTATTAATAATGCCATCTGCATGTGGTTATAAAGTTTTAAATAATCTAGATAATTATAAGTTTAAAATTATTAAATATGAATTAACTGGAGAAAAAAAAATTAACAATATTTTAGAAAGAAATTTTAAAAGATTTAAAGAAAATGATAATAGTACTTTAGATATTAGTATAAAGGGTGAAAGTATATCTAAAAGAAATATAATTTCGAAAAATACTGCTGGAGAACCACTTTCTTACGAGACTAAAATAGTTGTAAAACTTGAAGTTTATAAAAACGGTAATTTATTAAGTAATAAAGTTTTTAGTGAAAATATTAGTTATGATAATTTAAATAGTAAATTTGAACTCAAACAATATGAAAATATTTTGATTAAAGACTTAATAGATCAAATGATATTTAAAATTAACACATACTTAGATTCTATTTAATGATCATAAAGTCATTTGAATTTAAAAAAATTGATATAAATAAATTTAATAATTACCTGTTTTATGGTGAAAACACTGGCTTAAAGAACGAATTAATTGCTGAAAGCTTTAAAAAAAAATTTAAAAATAATATTTATAATTACGAGGAAATCACAATCTTACAAAATGAGAAGCTTTTTTTTGATCAAATTTTGACTAAATCTTTTTTTGAGAATGAAAAATTGATTATAATATCAGGAGTAACAAATAAAATTATTAATATAATTAGTGAATTATTTGAAAAAAAAATACAGGATATTTTTCTAATATTAATAGCAGAAAAATTAGAAAAAAAATCTAAATTGAGATCTTTATTTGAAAAAGAAAAAAGTCTTGTTTGCGTACCCTTTTATTTAGATAATAACCAATCATTATTTTATATTGCAGATAATTTTTTTAAGAAAATAAAAATTCCAATTTCACAACAAGCAATAAACGTTATTGTCAATAGAGCTAATGGAGATAGGCAAAATTTAAAGAATGAAATAGAAAAACTGGAAAATTTTTGTAGAAATAAAAAAAAAGTAGAAATGGATGATATCCTAAAATTAACAAACTTGAGTGAAAATCATAGCTTTTCAGAATTAGTAGATATATGTCTCGCAAAAAATCAAAGAAAATTGATTGAGATTATTAATGAAAATAATTTTTCAAGTGAGGAGGCAATTATAATTATGAGAACATTTCTATCTAAGGCAAAAAGATTATTAAAAATCAATAGCGAAATCGAACTAAACAAAAATTTAGATAATATTTTAACTTCTTTTAAACCTCCAATTTTTTGGAAAGATAAAGACTTGGTAAAACAACAAATAAAAAACTATTCATTGGAAAATACTAAACTATTAATTAGTTCTATAAATAAGACAGAACTCGAAATTAAAAAAAACTATAATAATACCATTAATATATTGCTTGATTTTATTCTTTACCAAGGAAAACAAATTAATAGTAAGTCTTGATAATATCTATTATTTTATTCAACTGCTCATTATCATGGTAAGAAAAGGTTATTGTTCCTTTATTATTTTTATCATTCTTGATTGCAATACTTAGTCCAGTTTTTTCTGAAAGTAGCTTTTCTAAATTTGTTACATTTGGATCTTTTAAATTGCTACTTTTAATTGGCTTTTTCTTGAAAATTCTAACAAAATTTTCTGTTTGTCTTACAGATAAGTTCTTTTCGATAATTTTATTTGCTACAATTATTGCGTTATCTAAACCAACTAAAATTTTGGCATGACCAGAAGTAATTTTTTTATCCTCAACTAATTTTAAAACCTCGGAAGGTAAATTAAGTAAACGTAAAGAATTAGTTATATAACTTCTACTCTTACCTATAAATTTAGATACTTTGTCCTGATCATACCCAAACTCGCTAATTAATTTTTTATATCCTAGCGCCTCTTCCAGGGGGTTCAGGTCATGTCTTTGCACGTTCTCAACAATTGCAAATTCTAAAGATTTTAAGTCATCAGCTTCTGTAACTACTACAGGAATTTCGTGAAGACCTGCTTTTCTAGCTGCAAGCCAACGTCTTTCTCCAGCAATAATTTCATATTTGGAATTTTCTGTATTAGAATTCCGAACAATAATAGGTTGAATAATTCCTCTTTCTTTTATTGAATTTGTCAAATCTTGCAAATTTAGCTCATCAAAATTTTTTCGTGGTTGAAATTTATTTGGAATAATTTCACTTAATAATAATTTATTTGTTTGCGTCTCAACTTTAGTTTCACCAATCAGTGATGATAGTCCTCTTCCTAACCCTTTTTTAATTTTGGAGTTCATTAAGCTGCACTCCCTACTTCGCTCTCTTGACTTATAAATTCATCAGTAAAATTATAATACGATTTACTACCTGGGCAGTTTTTATCATAAATTAAGACAGGGACTCCATGCGATGGTGCTTCTGATAATCTTACATTACGTGGAATAACAGTTTGATAAACCTTCTCCTTAAAATAATTTCTTGCTTCAGCTTCGACTTGCGAAGAAAGTTTATTTCTTCTGTCATACATTGTTAATAATATACCTTGAATTGTTAATTCACGATTAAGGTTAACTTTTATCCGATCAATCGTTTTCATTAGCTGCGTTAATCCTTCTAAAGCAAAAAATTCTGTCTGAAGTGGTACTAATAATGAGTTTGAAGAAACGAGAGCCATTACAGTTAACAAACTCAAGGATGGGGGACAGTCTATAAGGACATAATCGTATAACGCTCCAGAATGATTTAAATACGCGGTTAATTTAGCTTTTAAAATAAAAGCTCTTTCACTATCACCAGCAGTCTCAACCTCCAATCCTGAAAGGTCTACATTAGATGTTATCAAATCAAGATTTTCAAATTTTGTTTTCTTAATCACATTAGAAATCGACATTGTTCCGTTAAGAATTCCATATATAGTTTGGTCAGACTGTTCTGAGTTAGATAATCCTAACCCTGTTGTGGCATTGCCTTGAGGATCAAGATCAATAACCAAAATCTTTTTTCCTTGTTGTGATAATGCTGAAGCTAAATTTATCACAGTGGTTGTTTTGCCAACTCCACCCTTTTGATTTATTATCGAAATAATTTTCATGATATTTTTTTTTTAATTTTTTTTATGTTTAAAATAAATGACTCATCGTTTGTTAAACTTTTTTTTTCTTCATAATCTAGCTCCCATTCTTTTAGTGTGTCATCTAAATTTTTTCTTCCACTCTTCCCCATAAAAAAAATTATATTCTTAAATTTTTTAAAATTTTTATTTACCAAATCCAAAATTACTGGCATCGGTTTAAATGCTCTTGACATTATTGTTCCTGTTTCAATATTTCTAACTGTAAAAATATCTTTTTGGATTACTTCTGTGTTCAATTTCAGTTTTTTTGAAACATCTCTTAGAAAAACACACTTATGGTGGCTTTTTTCATAAAGATTAATTTTCATATTATTCTTTAGCTTTTTCATTACAATAGCTACTATTAATCCAGGCATACCTCCTCCAGAACCTAAATCTGAAGTTGTATTACTATTTAAATCAACAATATCAATAATTTGCGCAGAATCAATTATATGTCTATGTCTTATATAGGATTTTTCAACTATTTTTTTACTTATTAAGTTAATTTCTTTGTTTTTTATCTGTATCAAAGTAATTAAGCTTTCAAGCTCATTACAAGTTTCACGTGAAACATTTAAAATAGGGATTTTAGAGTAATAATTTAAAATTACATTATCCATTAAGCTATATGCTTAATAGACTTTCTTTTGACATGTGACAACAAAATATATACTGCTGCTGGAGTTATACCGTCGATTCTCAGAGCTTGTGCCATAGTTTTAGGTCTTATCTTCTTAAATTTGTCCTTTACCTCATTTGAAAGACCTGAAAACTGGTCATAATCAATATTATCTGGTATTGTAAGATTTTCATCTCTTTTAAAAGCCAATATATCTGCCTTTTGTTTTTTCAAATACCCTCTATAATGAGAGTTAATCTCAATTTGCTCATCAATCTCTCTACCGAAATCCAAAATTTCGGGCCAAATATCTCTTATTTTACTCATATTTACGTCATTTTTAGTTAAAATTTCTTCTGCAGTTCTTAAAACCCCGTCTTTAGCAATTTTAATCCCAAATTTATCTGCCCTAGATGGGGAAATACTTAAACTAGACATCTGTAATGATATTTTACCTAATTTCTCAAACTTTTCCTCAAACATAATTTTTCTATTATTCGATATTAATCCAATATTAATTCCTTTTTGAGTAAGTCTTAAATCCGCATTATCAGATCTAAGGCTCAATCTGTACTCAGCACGAGATGTAAACATTCTGTAAGGCTCAGCAACCCCTTTTGTAACTAAATCATCAATCATTACTCCGATATAAGCATCTGATCTATCCAAAATAAAGGGTTCCATATTTTTTATTGATAGGGCCGCATTAATACCCGCTATAAGACCTTGAGCAGCCGCCTCCTCATATCCTGTAGTTCCATTAATCTGACCTGCAAGATATAAATTTTTTATCTTTTTAGTCTCTAGTGTCAAAGAAAGTTCTCTCGGATCGATATAATCATACTCTATCGCGTAACCAGGTCTTATCATATTAACATTCTCTAAACCACTGATATTGTTGAGAATTTCTCTCTGCACAACCTCAGGTAGAGATGTAGAAATACCATTTGGATATATAGTATGATCATTAAGGCCTTCTGGCTCTAAAAATATTTGGTGTCTGGTCTTATCAGAAAATTTTACTACTTTATCCTCGATTGAGGGACAGTATCTAGGACCAACACCTTGGATACTACCAGAGTACATAGCGCTTTTAGTTAAATTCTTTTCAATTATTTTATGAACCTTTTCATTGGTATAGGTCATCGAGCATGACACTTGCTTGTTCAAGTTTTTTTTAGTTAAAAAAGAAAAGAAATAAGGATCTTCATCTGCATATTGTTGTTCCAAATTTTTAAAATTTATAGATCTTGAATCCAATCTGGGGGGTGTGCCTGTTTTTAATCTCCCGATTTTAAAGTTATATTTTTCTAATTGTTCACTTAAACCTATACTTGGTTTTTCATCAAATCGACCAGCAGGCCTTTTCTCATCACCAATATGTATCAACCCATTTAAAAATGTACCAGTTGTAAGGATTAACTTATTGCAATTTACTTTATTACCATTAAATGTAATAAAACCATTTATTACATTATTATTAAAAATAAATTTAATTACTGGATCAGAAAAAATGCTTAAATTACAATAGTTTACAAGTTTTTCTTGCATATATTTACGGTATAATGACCTGTCAGATTGAGTTCTAGGTCCTCTCACTGCTGGGCCTCTACTTCTATTTAATAGTCTAAATTGTATTCCGGACTTATCTGCCACCTCACCCATAACACCGTCTAAGCTATCAATTTCTCTAACAAGATGACCTTTTCCTAAACCACCAATAGCAGGGTTGCACGACATTTCTCCAATGGTATTTTTGTTATGTGTGAATAGAGCAGTACTTGCTCCTAGCCGTGCAGATGCAGCTGCAGCTTCACAACCTGCGTGACCTCCACCTATTACTACTACATCAAATAATAAATCTTTTTTCATGATGTAAATTTATATTCGATTTAAATATTTACAAGATTTGAGTTTTTTTTTATAAACCCCATTTATCTACTAAAATCATAGAAAAGAGGCTGAAATATAAAAACTCTATTATTTTCCA
>MDTB01194716.1_pt1 | contig 19903 bp, 20 predicted proteins | sample 811161 | NCBI WGS metagenome assembly MDTB01 (sample SAMN05326650, study PRJNA326480) | marine metagenome | isolation source: seawater | place: Mediterranean Sea | collected 2009 | reverse complement strand
TTTAAAAGATTGAGTTCAACTGAAAAGGCAAGGTATGTCTTTAGCGAAGCTCTTTTGTATACTGAAGATGACTTGACCGATGCTGCCCCAATAAATGGACTGAGTATAAATGAAAGTAATAGAATTAGATTAGAAAAATACAATCAAATAGATAATTTAAAAGCAAAAATTATTTACGTTGTTTGTAATGATTCAGCTAAGGTAAAATCTGCTCTAAAAAGAAAGAACATCGCATACAATTCATTAGAGATAGTTAACAATAAAAAACTTTGGAATCTTTATACTACCACTTTTAACCTAAAAGAAATTATTATAATATTTAGCAAATTACCATCCATAAGACTTAAATTGGAATTCTTAATTCAGTACGTATTAAAAAGAAAGATGTCTGTTTTTTATAGACCATCAACTGGTATAACCTCTATCATGATTGCACTTAAAGAGATGCCTGATTTAAATATATATTCAAATGGTATTAATGTATCAAACCAAGGGGTAAGAACTGCTTTCTGGGGAAGTGATAGTGTACAATACAACACTGAATCACATGGCATGGACAACTTATATTATAAATTTTTTAAATCAAAGGGATTAAGCAATCTTAAAGTAGGCTCTAATGAAAGTTAAAATAATTGCAGAAATTGGCTGGAATCATATGGGAAGTGATGAACTAGCAGAAGAAATGATTAAATCCGCTGCTCAATCAGGAGCAGATGTTGTTAAGTTTCAATATTGGGATCCCAAATACTTAAAATCTGGATCTTGGGACCAAGATGGCAGGAGGGAGATATACAATAAAGCAGCACTAGATGAGAATAAAATTCTTAATCTAATTAGTTTGTCGGAAAAATATAATTGCGAGTTCCTGATAAGCGTATTTGGAACCATGGGAGCTAAATTTATAAAAAGTCTAAATATCAAAAACATAAAAATTCCGTCTCATGAAACCACAAACAAGCCTTTAATTGAATTTTGTGCAAAAAACTTTGAATATATATATTTTTCTGCAGGAGCATCAACTCAAAGTGAGGTTGTATCAGCTAATGAAATTCTTAAAAGCAATGATGCAAAATATAATTTAATGCATTGTGTTTCATCGTATCCATGTGCTAATAAAAATACAAACCTTCAAAGGTTAGTTTGGCTAAATTCATTATCAAGCAATATTGGTTTTAGTGACCATACTGGCAGTACAGTAATACCTGCACTTGCAGTTTCTATGGGCTGTAGCTCTATTGAAAAACATTTTACAACTAACAAAGATTTACCAGGAAGAGATAATAAGTTTGCGTTAGATCCAATTGAGTTTGCAGAAATGTCAAATAATATAAGAGTTGCTGAGAATTCTCTTATCGACAAAGGGCTTGATTATCAAGATATTGAAAAGGATACTGTAGAAAATTATAGGGGAAGGTGGGAGCCACATGACTATGAGTAATAAATTTTCTGTCGTTCTTAGAGTTAAAAATGAAGAGAGATGGATAGGCCATTCACTTCAATCTGTGCTAGACAAGGTTCCAAATAATGAAGTAATAATTATTGATAATAATTCAACAGATAGGTCATTAGAAATTGCTAGTTTTTTTAAAAAAAATGTAAGCCTAGAAGACGAAGGATCTAATTACACAGATGTGAAAATATTTAATATTAATGAATATTCTCCGGGAAAAGCTTTGAATTTAGGTGTAGCGCAGAGCTGTAATGAAAATATAATATTCTTATCTAGTCACTGCATTTTGAAGAGCTTTAATGAAGATTATATTATGGACAAGCTTAATGACTATGATGCTATTTTTGGAAAACAGATACCAATTTATGAGGGCAAGAGGATAACACCAAGGTATATTTGGAGTCATTTTTCTGATAGTGAAGTTGAAAATATGTATTCTGAATTAGAGAAAAGATATTTTTTCCATAATGCATTTTCTGTGACAAAAAAGAGTATTCTTGAAAAATATCCATTCGATGAAGAGTTAACTGGTAAAGAGGATAGATATTGGGCTGAAGAAATTGTCAACAAAGGATTAAAAACTCTTTATACACCTGAATTAGTTTGTGATCATCATTACACTTCAAATGGAAATACCTGGAAAGGTGTCGGTTGATTCAAAATGAAAATCGATTATGTTGTCTGTACAACAGATATTCAAGGAAAAATGCATGGTCAAAATAATTCAAAAGTTGTTGGATATATAATTTCTTCATCAGAAGTTTCTAGCGTGATTGGAATATCTGAGGTTTATGCCTCAACATATGTCCCAAAAATTATCGAAGCAATCGTTAGTCAAATCAAGAAGAGTCTTACTCAAGATGATCCCAAAGAAGCAGTAAAATTTTTAAAAAATTTAAAAATTCCTTTTTCTAATAGAAATGGCATTGTGCAGTCCGTGATCGGATGTATGATTAATTCACTTATTGATTTAGATTGTAAAATTCTTGGAGTACCTTTAGTTAAATATCTTGGAAATGACTTAGGTAAAAATACTGATCTAAAAGTATATGCTTCTGGAGGAACGGTTGTAATGACTGATCAAGAAATTAGAAAAGAATTGTCAAAAGTCGAGGACTCTGGTTATGACGGCTATAAAATAAGAGCTGGTCTTTTGGATTGGGAAAAAGACTCTAAAAGAGTTAGAGCAATATTTAAAACTCAACTAGATACAATGATTGATTTTATTAGCGGAACTAGGCCCTCACCATACGAACCAAAGGACTTTGAATATATTATGGATGACTTGGTGCAGAATGACATTTTTTGGATTGAAGAGCCAATCGATCCAGATGATTATGAAGGAATGAGTTTTCTTCAAGAAAAATATCAAGTAAATTTTGCTGGCGGCGAGGCATATACAGGTTTTTTTGAATTTAAAAATTTTATTAGGTATGCAAATCTAAATTTTATACAGATTGATTGCTCATATTCTGGAGATTTTTATACATGTGAAAAAATATCTAAATTGTCAAAATCTTTAAACAAAGGAATAGCAACTCATGTTTGGGGTTCTTCTGTGACAAAGGCCGCCAATTTTCATATGGCAAATGCTTTTGGTTTTGATTACTTTGAAGACCCTTTAATTCAAACTTCTATAGATAATATTTTCGACGAAGAGTTAAGTTATCCATTTGGATATAAGGATATTTTAGATAAACCTGGTATTGGATTATGTTTTAATATCGAAGATTTTAAAAATTTTGATTTTGTCGAGGGTACTGAATATTCATGGTAAAAAAACTAAGAATTCTTTCAGATTGGAATAATGGTTTGGCTGCCTATACCATTCCTTCTGAAAATCTACAAAATCTTAAATCTCAAAATGATATAGAAATAAGATTTATTTCTGAAGCAGATCATGATTATATTCAAGATTGCGATGCTTATTTTGGAAATATTCCAACTTTAAAGGTTTTAGACAAAATGCATAATTTAAAATGGGTGCATTTTGGTTCAGCAGGTATAGACAAACTATCAAAAAAATATATTAAAGAAAGGAAATTAACTATTACAAACATCGGTGACACCAATGCTTATGCGTTGGCTACATTTTGTTTTGGTGAGATATTTAGTTCATGCAAAATTAATCATGTCTCTTTAAAAAGAAGATTATCTATAGATTTATCAAGAGAGGAATATAATCAAAAGTTCGATGATTTCTTGGATTTCAACATGATAAATTTATGTATTTTAGGTTATGGAAAAACATCAGAAATTATATGTAATAATTTATCAAATATAGTAAATTCCATAAGCGTCCTTACGAACAGAGAACTCAAAGACAATCAAAAAATTAGATTTTTTAGCAGAAATGAATTGCTAAATTGTTTAAGTAACGCAACACATATTATCAATTTGTTATCATTGAATGAACAAAATCATGGATTCGTAAATAAAATTTTTTTTGATAAGCTTAAGTCTAAACCTTATCTTATTAATGTTGGAAGAAGTGAGACTACCAGCGTTAAAGATATTAAGAATGCCTTTAAAGATGGCAAAATATCTGGAGCTACAATTGATGTTCATGGATTACCGGGAGGAAAAATTGCTCCAGACCTTCTGGAAGAAGAATTTTTCTCGCTTACACCTCACATTGCTGGTTGGACAAATACCTTCTGGAAGAGAAATTATGAGATTCTAAATCATAATATCAAAATCTTTTTGAATGAAAATATTCTTGAGATGCATAATTTAATTTATGAAAATGGTAATGAGGTGTGCAATTGAAAATATTAGCAATAATACCAGCAAGAATGGGTTCAAAAGGAGTTATCGGTAAGAACAAGAAAGCCCTTGGAAATATCCCACTTATTGAATGGACTATTCAATTTGCAAAAAGCCTAGAAAATATCGAAATATTAGTTTCTACAAATGACAATGAAATATTAGAAATCTCAAGAAGTTTCAGCGTTATCGATAATGGTTTAAGACCTGAATTCTTATCGACTGATAATGCGCTTACCTTGGATGTGCTCAGACATGAGCTAGAATTATATATTCAATCTGGTAAGCAAGCAGATGGAATATTACTCTTGCAGCCAACATGTCCATTTAGACTTAAGAGAGTCTTTGATGAAACAATTTCAAGCTTTATTTCTTCTAAAGGTGAATATTCTTTCATTGGTGTCAGGGATGTTGAAGGAAATCATCCATGCAGGATGAAGCTTATACACGATGGTATGTTAATAAATTATGAAGATAAAGGTTTTGAAGATATGAGGCCCAGACAAGAGTTACCAGATGTTTATATAAGAAATGGTTCCTTGTATTTAACTAGTACCGAAAATATAAATAATGGGAAATTAGTAGGGTCTAAGCAAAAGCCAGTGATCATGAGTGACTTGTTGTCAGTAAATATTGATTCCAATATTGATTTTCTAGTTGCCGAAAATTTTACAAATGAATTTTTAGAAATTAAAGATTATTAGAGTTATGTATAAAAATTTTTTAAGTTTGCTCAATGAGAATCAAAAAAAGAGATTTCCTTTTCTAATAACTCTTTATGGCTTAGGCTCAATAATCGAAGTAGTTACACTTGCATCTTTCGTTCCGTTTCTAAATTCCATTAGAGCACCTAAATTAATACAAGAAAATGACTTTATATTTGGTATTGCTAGCTTTTTTAATATTTCGTCAAGTATAGAAATAATTAAGTTTTTAGGCTTGATATCATTTTCTCTTTTTCTTTTTTCAGCTTTTTTTAGGACAATTGTTTTACACATCACGAATAAATTTATTGAATCAATAAGACATAGCTTATGCACAAGAATTTTCACTGATCATCTAAATAAAGATTATGATGAAGCATCAAATATCAATACTTATGAGCTTTCGAAAGTTATGCTTTCAGAAGTTGATCAAGTAATAATGAATATTGTTAGGCCTGCGTTCAATCTTTCTTCACATTCATTTCTGGTAGTTGGAATTACTTTATTACTTATAGTTACATATACAAAAGTTGCTTTTATATCTATTACATTTTTTTTAACTATTTATTTTTTTGTTTTTAGTTTCATCAGAAAAAAACTTAATGATCTGGGAAAAATAAGAGCAGACACGAATGAAAATAGATTTAATTTTGTAACCGAGTCATTGAATGGATTAAAAGAAATAAAAATTTTTCGTGCCATTAAAGCTACTGCTGAAAACTTTATCAACAGCTCAAAAAAGTTCGCTGAGTCGCAGGCGCTTGCAGCAACACTTTCTCTTGTTCCAAATTACATAATTGAAGCTGCCGCCTTTGGAGGCATAATATTAATTACGATTTTTAATTTGAACATTTCAGATAGCTCAAACCCAACTTTAGGAGAATCTTTTTCCATGCTTGGTTTATTTGCCATATCTTTTTATAGAATAAAACCTTCAGCACAGTCTATTTATCAAGCATTTTCACTTTTCAAATTTGGTGAAAAAGCGCTAGAAAATGTACTAAGTAAAATTTCAAGTGTCCATGTATTTGATGATCTTTTAGAAATAGCTTTTGAAGAAAAAATTTGTTTTGAAAATGTTTCTTTTGGTTATGATAAAAATAAAGAAAATGTAATTGATAACCTTAAATTTGAGATCAATAAAGGTGACAAGGTCTTTATTCAAGGTGATTCAGGATCAGGAAAATCAACAATCCTTGAAATTATTTGCGGTCTAAGACAGCCAACTAGTGGAGTGCTTTTAGTTGATGATATTGCTCTGCAAACAAAACACTTTAATTCCTGGGTAGGCTATATAGGATTTGTTCCCCAAGACACCTTTTTATTAAACAGGACATTAATTGAAAATATTGCATTTGGAGAAAATACAAATGAAATTAAAATGAAAAAAATATTGGAGGTTACTGAAATTGTTGAAATGAAAGAAGTAATTGATCAGCTTCCAAAAAAATTAAACTCTATTGTTGGTGAGAGAGGTAAAACTTTTTCAGGTGGTCAAAAACAAAGAATTGGAATTGCTAGAGCCCTTTATAAAAATCCTGACTTACTAATTTTTGATGAGGCAACAAGTGCATTAGATTCAAATACAGAAAAGTTAGTGCTTAAAAATATTATTGAAAATTATAAAGAAAAAACTCTTGTGGTTGTTTCTCATAATAGTGATTTAAAAGACCTATTTAATAGAGTGATCTATGTTTAAGAAATACTTTCATCAAGATATAAATCCCAAAAATTTAAATGCCATTAGTAATTTATAAAGCAATTTTTGGGAATTATGATTCTGTTCCAAAAGTACCTGTATTTAATAAAAAACATAATTATGAATTTAAACTTTTTACAGACAAAGATCTGAAGGTAACTGGTTGGGATGTAATTAAGCTCGAAATTGATGATCCAATTCTAGCAAATAGGCATTGCAAAATGTTTCCATGGGAATATTTCGATTCTGAAAAATCTCTTTATTTAGATGGTCATATTGAATTCGGCCCTAGGTTTGAAGATTTCATTCAAGAAATCAATTCTCTTAAAGAAGATATGATACTTTTGAGGCACAGACTAAAAGGAACAACTAAAGATGAATTTATTAGAGCAATTGATAATTCAAAGCTTTCAATTGAGGAAATTGAAAAGATTTTGTCTAGTCATCTTTTAATGGACAAGCCGTCTCCAGAATGTGGATTAATTTTAAGGAATCACAAATCTCATAAAGTAAAAGTTCTTTCAGAGAAGTGGTGGTATTATTTTAATAATATCTGTAATAGAGATCAGATAAGCATTTATTCAGCCGCAAGGGATTCTGAGCTAAAACTCAAAGTGCTAGATGAAGACTTTTCAAATGAAAATTACTTTAAAATGACTTTTCATAAAAATACTATAATCAGCCTAATTATAAATAGAATTAAGATTGCTATGAAAGTTATTAAAACTGGATTAATCCTAAGAAGGAATTCTTAATTCTATTTTTCAAATGCTGCCAAATTTAGGGGCATGGTTTTTGCAGACAATTAAAACTATAATAAACTTTTATGACTGATGAAAAAAACAAATATTTTGATGAAGAGATCAATTTAAGTGCCTTGATTAATGACCTTTATTCAAGAAGGCTTGTTTATTCAATATCTTTCCTTGTTATGATTTCATTATCAGTATTTATTCTTTTATCAATTCCAAATGAATTTGAAACCTCTTCGGTAATTTCTGTCAAAAAATCTTCTGAAAATATGGAGACAAATTTCAATAGTGTTGCATTGGCTTTAAATCCATTATCATCGCTTGGTTCGAATATGGGTTCTAGCAGAAAAAGCTATGCTCTAAGATTGCTTAAATCAAGGACTTTTTTTGAGTATCTCGTTAATGAAGACAAAAATCTTTTAGTTGAGTTATATGCATTTGAAAGTTATGACAAAGATAAAAATGTTGATATATTTGATGAAGAAGTCTTTAGTCCTTCAAAACAGAAATGGAAAGATGGCTTATTTGAGGATGGCCAACCCTCAATACTGTTAGCCCATAAAATTTATTTAAAACATCTTAAAATTGAGGAGCAAGAGTCTCTTGAAAATTATTTGACTTTAAAGATAAGACATCAGTCACCAATTCTTGCAAAAAGATGGCTTGATAACTTAATAGATTCTTTTAATGCATATGTAAAAGAAAAAGAAGAAGACGAGGCAAGTTTGTCTTTGAATTATTTAAATATTTCAATTGCAAAAACACAGGTACCTGAGGTAAAAGCTGTCATTGCAAATTTAATTAAAAATAAGATTAAAGACTTGATGATAACAAATGTATCTGATGAATACATTCTTAAAGTTATCGACAAACCATTCTTACCCGAAAAAAAAACATATCCCAACAGATCTTTAATTTTAATCGTATTAATTACTTTAATGTCAGTACTAATCGTATTAAATTCATTGCTATTCCCAAAAAAAAATAATTCACAGTATTCACCATAAATACAATCTAATTGCTTTATTTAAGAGAAAAACCTTAACCTTGAAAATAGATGGATTTAAAAATAGTTTTATATGGAATTGGCAGGGGCCTTAACATAAGTCAGCCATCTATTGAAAAAAAATTAATAACACCAGCTAAAGCATATTTCCCGAAAATAACAAAATATCACTTTGTACAGATTGAAAAAGAAATTGCGAATGAGAGATCTGGAGACTTTGGTCAAATCCATCAAATTAAAGGAAAAACATTTAAAACTATAAATCCTGTTTTTATTGAATACCAACCTGCAGAACATACTCCAGATTTATATAAAACTATAATAGATAGCAAATGCATGCATGGAGATAATCATAGATCCTCTATAAATTTAATTAAGCAGTTAAATTTATTAAAAAAAAGCACCATTGATATTAATGATGAAGATATAGTTATGTTCTGTCGTGATGATATTTTTATAGAATCTTTTAATCTTAAAATATTTGAAAGTATAAAAAATTTAAAATCTGACGAATTTTTTGTTTCTTGTTATGATTGGCAAAATGGCATTAACGATAGATTCATGCTGTCCAAAGGCAAAGTTGCAAAAGTATTTAAAAATAGAATTGATTATATTAATGATCTTATAAAAGAAGACAAAGGTATAAATGGTGAAAGATTAATGAAATTTGTATCAAAAGAATTTAACCTGAAACCTATTTCTTATGATATCAAGTTTAGCAGAGTAAGATTAGACGAGAGTTTAGTTAAAGAAAAAAGATATTTGCCATTTCACAGACCTTCCGAAGTTATTAGAATAATAATATCTTTTGCAAGATCAATATTAGTTGCGCTGAGATAAATGATTTTAAAACAAATCCATGCATGGACTTTATTAATATTTGTAAGCTATTTCATTTTATTACTAAGTCTTAATATCACTGGACCGGATTATGCCTCTTACACATCCACTGCTCAATTAGGGATCACTAATAATTTTTTTAAATTAAAAGAATTTTTATCCTTTTTTATAATAGATTCTTTCTCAAATTATGAATCTAGCGTTGAATACCTTGGTTTAAAGATTTTTTCTTCAATATCATTTTCTTTACTATTTTTATGCTCATATAGACTTATAATAGAACAACTTCAGAATGTTGATTTAAATCAATCCCTACATACAAACGCTAAAATAATAATACTAAATTTAACTTTTTTTGTTTGCCTTACTCCATTTGTTAATTTACTTGCTTTAAGTGCCCTAAGACAGTCATTAGCATTAATATTTTTGTCATCAGCCATTCTCATGATTGGAAGAAAAAATTTTTTTAAAGCATTCATAGCTTTTTTATTAAGTTTAATATGTCACAATTCAGCAATTATTTTTTTACCACTTTTCGCTTTTATTTTTTTTAAAAATAATAATTTAAGATTTTTTTTAATTTTTGCCGCATCAATTATTTACTTTTTCTTAAGTTTTTACATACCATATCAGCCCAGCGTTGACTCAGATAATAGAATTATTTATGGTTTTTTCTCTATATTTTGTATTAGTTTATTTATTGTCAAAAGAAAAAGTTACTCTGAAATAGATTTGATTTTATTTGCATCAATTTTTCTTACTCTGGCTTTTTTTCAGCTAGAATCTTATTATGACAGGCTAGGCCTATACTCAGCCTTTTTTGGTGCGATACTAGTTTCAAAAAAAATTATTACTACAAGACCTCTAAAAGCTTCTTTATTCATTTCGTTAATTGCTATAGTTTTTACTTTTACTTTCGTTGCTCTAGTAACTTATCCACCATTAATTTCTTGAAGCATGAAAGTATCAATAATAACTCCATATAAGAATTCTCATCAAAATTTTTCCAACACATATAAGAGTGTTATTGATCAAAGTTATAAAAATTTTGAATGGATTATTATTGATGATGGATCATCTGAAGATGAATACAAAAGCTTACTTGAAATCGCAAAAGATGAAAGGGTATTTGTTTTTAAAAATAAAGGAGATGCTGGTCCTGGTGGTGCAAGAAATTGTGGTCTTAAGATTGCCACAGGAAAATATTTAACATTTCTTGATAGTGATGATCTGTGGAATGACAATTATCTCAATAAAATGATTGATCTTATATCAAAGTCGGATGGAATAATTTTTTCTGGTTATAAGCGATTTGACTATGTAAATAAAAACTATATGGACGATTTCATTCCTAGTGAAGCAAAAATTACAAAAAATAATATACTAAAAGGTAATCCCTTATCTTGTTTGGCGACATTCATAGATGTTAGCAAATTAGAGTTCATTCCTGAGTTTGGTAATTATCCAGCAAGAAACGATTTAGTTTTCTTTTATAGACTTCTTGAGCAAATTGATTATGCAAAACCTGTTAATTTGGTAACAGGAACATATAATTTAATACCAAAATCAGTTTCTAGGAATAAATTTAGGGCTCTTTTTTTTCAATGGCTTGTTTGTAGGGAGGTAGCAAAACTAAGTATTCCTATTTCAATATATAATTGTTTGTGTTGGGCAGCTTATGGAGTTAGAAAGTATTATTTTTAAATGATTAATCTAGAAAAAATTGGTAAAGATGAACCTTATCTTAAATTTAAAAACTATTATGATGAAGCTACTAAATTTCAACAAAAAAACATAGATGCTATTGCAATAAGCTCTTACGATCTTAAGAAAAACGAAGTAAATTGCAGATTTGTTAACTTAAAATATATCATAGATGAAGATTGGATATTTTTCTCAAATTATAATTCAAACAAAGCAAAAAATTTTACCAATCATGAGCAGATTTCTGCTGTATTTTATTGGAATTCAATTGATGTTCAGATTAGGATAAAAGCAAATATTAAAAAAACATCTAATGAATTTTCAGACGAACATTTTAATAAAAGAGATTTTAAAAAGAATGCTTTAGCAATAAGTTCTGATCAATCTAAAATAATAGACTCATATGACGATGTTGTAAGTAATTATAAAAAAGTTATTGAATTAGATAAAAATATAGAAAGACCGGAGCATTGGGGAGGATACTTATTTAAACCTTATTTCATTGAGTTTTGGGAAGGACACCATTCCAGAATAAACAAAAGAATAGTCTTTGAAAAGACTAATAAAGAATGGAATTCTTTTTTTTTACAGCCATGATCAAAGCAATCTTTTATTTGATAAAACATTTTTTTAGTTTAAAATCCATACCCATATGAATTATCTAAATGCATCTTGTCGATGATCCAAGCTTTTAAAATCTTTTAAAGGAAAATTACTATAGCTACTCAAAAAAAACAAAAAACTCCTGTAAATGAAAAAATTAGTGCCAAAGAGGTCCTAATAATTAATTCTAGCGGAATAAAAGAAGGGGTAGTATCTATAGAAGATGCTCTTCAACAAGCAAAAGATTCAAATTTAGATTTAGTTCAAGTCTCTCCGTCTAGTGCTGCTCCTGTGGTGTGTAAGATTCTAGATTACGGCAAACATCTATTTGATAAGAAGAAAAATACTTCAGGATCGAAAACAAAGGTAAAAAGAACAACAACAAAGGAGATTAAATTTAGACCTACAACAGATGTTGGAGACTACAATACAAAACTTAAGAAAATAAAAAGCTTTATTCTTGAAGGAGATAAGACTAAAATAAGCATCCGTTTTAGGGGAAGAGAAATATTAAACAGCGATATGGGACTAAAATTACTTAACAAAATAACGATTGAGTTAGAAAATTTAGCTCAAGTTGATCAGGAGCCTTCTCTTGAAGGCAGACAGCTTATGATGGTTCTATCACCTGTCAAAAAAAATAATTAATTGTTATGGGATACAAATTAAAAACACATTCAGGAGCATCAAAACGTTTTAAAAAGACAGGTTCTTCAGTAAAGAGCAGAAGTGCTAATAGAAACCATATCCTAACCAAACAATCTACAAAAAGGAAAAGACATAATAGGGGTTTGAGTAAGATGAAAGGCACAGTTTTAAAAATGGCTCTTAAACTTATTAAAAGGTAATAATTATGCCAAGAGTTACAAAATCAGTTACAGCAAAGGCAAAACACAAAAAGGTTTTAAATAGTACTAAGGGCCATTATGGGGCAAGAAGTAGGTTATATAAAACAGCTAAACAATCAAATATCAAATCACTTCAATATGCCTTTAGGGATAGAAAAAATAGAAAAAGATCTTTTAGGTCGTTATGGGTTACTAGAATAAATGCTGGCTCAAGAGAGCTTGGAATTCCATATAGTAAACTCATATCCTCTTTATCAAATAAAAACATCACTATTAATAGAAAAATTCTTTCAGAATTGGCTATATCTGATAATAAAACTTTTAAGAAGATTGTTGAAACAGCTCTAGTCTAGTTGTTGGGTCTGATGTCAGATTCCAAAGATTCCTCTTATCCTAAATTAATAAAAGAAATTGGAGGGTATCATCCTATTAATCTAGTCAAAGATTCAGTTATGAATCTTCTATTATCATTTGGATTTGAAATAGTAAATGGACCTGAAATAGAAACAGAAGAATTTAATTTCGACATGTTAAATATTAAAAAATCACATCCTGCAAGACAAATGCATGATACATTTTATGTAAATCATAAATCAAATGTTTTAAGAACCCATACTTCGCCTGTTCAAATAAGAGGAATGCTTGAGAAAAAACCCCCATTAGCATTTATTTCTGGTGGTAAGGTTTACCGCAAAGACGATGATGCGACTCATCTTCCAATGTTTCATCAGATTGAAGGCATATATGTAGATAAAGACGTTAGCTTTGCAAACTTAAAAGAACTAGTCTATATGATAATAAATGAAATTTTTGGTAAAGAACTAGAAATAAGATTTAGACCATCATATTTTCCATTTACCGAGCCTTCGGCAGAAGTAGACATATTGTCAGAGGAAGGCAAATGGCTTGAAGTTTTAGGATGCGGCATTGTAAATCCAGTAGTCTTAGAAAATTGTAAAATTGACTGTGAAAAATATTCTGGCCTTGCTTTTGGATTGGGTGTTGAGAGAATAGCTATGCTTAAGTTTGGAGTAACTGACATAAGAGATTTCTATAAGTCAAACTTAGATTTTTTGAGCCAATTTAAATGAAAATTCATTACAAGCACCTAGTTAAATATATAGAATCGAAACCAGATATAACAGAATTATCACAAAAGTTATTTCAACTTGGACATGAGCACGAGATTAGTAGTGATATTTTTGAAATAGAATTCACACCCAATAGAGGAGATTGTTTATCTCTAAAAGGATTGTTAAGAGATTTACGATTATTCTATAAGGTTGCAGATTTTGATCATACATATGATCAAGAAATAAAGCCTTTTGATATGCAATTTATTAATAATGCCAAACATTCTTGTAAAAAAATTTCTTTTTTAAAAATTGAAATTGATAAAGTACCAACTAAATATAAAGGTTCTTTGAAGGATTTTTTTCTGGACTTAGATTTAAAAAAAAATAACTTCTTCACAGATATATCAAATTTTATTTCATACGAAACTGGTCAACCTACACATTGTTATGATCTTTTAAAAATCAAAGAGCCAGTTAGACTAGACTTCATCGAAAAAAAAAGTGAATTTATTACTCTTTTAGATAAAAAAATTACTATAGATGAAAAAAATCTAGTTTTTTTTGATAAAAATAATAAGATAATTAATTTAGCTGGAGTAGTAGGAAGTAAAGAATCCGCTTGCAATAATCAAACAAAGTCTGTCATTGTTGAATGTGCACATTTTGATCCTGAAGAAATAGCAGGCAAAACAATAAAATATTCCATAAATTCAGAAGCAGCATACAAATTTGAAAGAAATACAGATCCAGATTGCCATTACTCTGTTTTAAGAAGATTTTTAAAAATAGTCGAAATTCATACAAATATAGTAAATGCTGAACTATATGAAGATGAAAATAATTACATTAATAAAAATTCAATATGTTTTGACTTAAAAAAAATTAATAAGATATTAGGTACTGATATAAGTTCTGAAGATTGCCTAAGCTATCTTGATAAGCTTGGATTTGAATTTAAAGATGAGAAAGTTTTAATTCCATCTTATAGAAATGATATTTCTTCTATTAATGACATTTCTGAAGAAATTGCGAGAGCAATAGGCTATGACAATATCAGAAGAAAAGAATTTATAATTGAACTTAATAAGGACGGCAAAAAATCACATAAAGAAGATAAAATAAGAAAATTGCTTACTGATATGGGTTTCTATGAAGTTATAAATGATCCTTTTGTAAGAGAAAATTCTGATTATTCAATTAGTGTTGATAATCCATTAGATTCAAACAGAAATTTTCTCAGAACCAGCCTTAAAAACTCTTTGCTAGAAAACCTTCAATATAATGAAAGAAGACAAAAAGATAGCGTTAAATTTTTTGAAATATCTGATATCTATTCATCATCTTCAAAATCGCATAAAAGAGTCCTAGGTATAATTGCCAGTGGAAGAGTGGATAAGAATTATGAAGATTTTTCAAAAAAAATAGATACAAAATATCTCAAAAAAATACTTAATAGCCTTTTAATTGAAGAATCTTATATCAAGAATATTCCTCGAAAATTTATCGAATCCAAATCAAAAAATTTAATAAATTACATTGAAATTGACCTTGATACCTCCAATGAAATTGATTATTCATATGACGAAATAAACATTTCTAATATTGAAAAAATGCAGTATGTACCAATTTCTGATTTTCCATCTTCTATAAGAGATTTATCATTTTCTGTAATGAACTACTCAATGTCTGAACCTTTACAGAATTTGCTATTAAATTTCCATCATGAGTTGTTAAAAGAGGTATTCATATTCGATTATTTCCTTAACAAGAAAAACAACGAAATTAAAATTGGTTTCAGATTTATTTTTCAATCAACAGAATCCACAATCACTGACATACAAGTCAATCAAGTCATCAGTGAGATTATTGAAAAAAGTTTAGAGCTAAAATCAGTCTCTATACCTGGCTTATAATAGATATTGATGATTTAGGATAAACATGTAACATACACAGTGTAAATGTTTGTTAAAATGGGTGGTAACATGCGTATATTTAAAATATTTTTTCTAATTTTGCCTATATTTGTAGTTCAGGCTCAAGAACTTGATCAAGATTTTTTATCTAGCCTACCTGATGATGTGCGAGAAGATGTGTTAAAAAGAGCGGATGCAAAAGAGGAAGAAACATTAAATCAATACAGGCCTTCGAGATATTCAAGTAAACTAGAACAGGCTGAAGAGCTAATAAATTTAAAAATAAGACTCGAAAAAGATCTTCTTGAGCTTGAAAAAAGATTAAATTCAGATAACGATCTCACAATACCCTCTGAGCTTGAACTTTTTGGCTCCAACTTCTTTTTAACATTCCAAACAACATTTATGCCTATCAATGAACCAAATCCAGATGCGTCATACACTCTTGATACTGGTGATATCCTTAATATTCAAATGGTTGGTCAACAAAACTCAATTAAAGGCTTTGGCGTAGCTGGAGATGGTTCAATAAGCATTCCTGAAATTGGTAAGATAAGTGTTGCTGGACTCAGTTTGGCTGATGCAGCTGCTATTATTAAATCTAAAGTAGCATCAACTCTTATTGGTTCAGAGGTATATGTAAGCATTGAACAAGTAAGAGACGTAAATATACTTGTTACTGGTAATGCAAAAAACCCTGGAATATATACTCTTACCGGAAATTCAAACATCTTACATGCACTTGCGGCTGCCGGAGGCGTGAATGAATTTGGCTCATACAGAGAAATAAATCTTGCAAGAAATAATAAAGTTATCGAATCTTTGGATGTATATGATCTTTTAATTGATGGAATTTATAACCTTAATTCTCGCTTAAGGTCTGGTGATGTTGTTTTTGTTGAACCTAGGAAAAGTATTGTTACTATTGACGGGGCTGTAAAACGGCCAGCAAAATATGAAATTAAGGATGACCAAAACTTGAACAATATTATTAAATATGCAAACGGAATGAAGCAAACCGCTGACAGAGAAAATATTTATTTAGAAAGAATTTTGGATGGAACTTTAAAATCCATACCAATAAAAAATGAATATCAATTTTCTTCAATCAAAGCCATTGATGGCGATGTGATTTACATTAGAGAATTTCCTTATCGTAAGGCAACTATTTCTGGGGCAATTCTTAAACCTGGAACTTATACTATGGCTGTCGGAGAAACACTTGATGAATTAATAATTAAAGCAGGAGGTTTCACCCAAAATGCTTATCCATTTGGAGCTATTTATGAAAATCTTGATGCTAAGCTCATTAATGAACAATCCAACAATGTTTTATATGAGGAGTTTTTAGACAACATTATTGCAATAAGCCAGCAAAACATTGGCCAAAATTTTGATTTAACTCCTATTGTTAGCCTTACAGAAGAGGTAAAAAATTCAAATCCCAATGGAAGAATAGTTGTTGATTTAATTGATGAGAATTCAAGAAATCTTCTTAAAGTTAAAGATGGGGATACTCTAATAATCCCTGAAAAAAACAATAATGTTTATGTTTACGGAGAAACATCTACTCAGGGTGCTGTAATGTATTCTGCAAATAAGAATCTGCAATATTTTGTTGATAAAGCAGGTGGATATAAAACATTTGCTGATACAAAATCTATATATATACTTCATCCAAATGGCGAAACACAAAGATACTCAAATAGAAGAAATATTTTCGAAAGCAATCCTAAAAGTGCTCTAGAAATTTACCCTGGATCTATAATTTTTGTTCCGCGAAAGCTTGATAACTCATCCACAAGAAGGTTGGCCACGCAAGCATATGTCTCTATCCTTGGTAATCTTGGTGTTGCATTGGCGTCTTTATCATCTATTAATAACAACAATTAGATAGAGATGAATGAAATTTTACGCTCATAATTTTTTTAAAAAATGCATTTTTTTATTTTTATTTATATGTGCGTACCAATTAACTGCAGATAGTTACGAAAACAACGTATACAACAATCATGGTTCAGTAGGTCTTGTAAATATTCCTTCTGCAAGATTTTACGATGAAGGTGTTCATGGAATAACTTTTTATGATGGTACGCCAGATCAAAAAATTACACTCACATCAAATCCATATGATTGGTTCGAAGCATCTTTTTTTTACACTAATATTCAAGGTAAGCCTTATCCTGGTTTTGAGTATCAAGACTATAAGGATAAAGGCTTTAATGTAAAGCTAAGAATAAAGGAAGAAGGAGTTTTGCCTGCAGTTGCTATTGGATTAAATGATTTTGCAGGAACCGGCTATTACAGTTCTGAATATCTTGTAGCTAGCTATGGAATAAATAAACTTGATTTACATTTTGGTTTAGGATGGGGTCAGTTAAGTGGAACTGACAATGCATTTAGTAATCCTCTTATTAATTTAGGAAATAGATTTGCTACAAGAGGAAATTTCAAAGGCCAGGGTGGAGCTTTTAATACTTCTAAATTTTTCTCTGGAGAAACCTCAACACCTTTTTATGGATTTTCTTATGCTTTTAGTAAAAAATTGCTTTTGAATTTTGAGAAAGATACAACTCTTATTAACGGGCCAAAAATGCCTTATGAGCCTAGAGAAAGCGATTTTTCACTAGGATTAAACTACACATTCAATGATAATTTTGTTCTTGGAGCATCTTTTGAGAGGGGCGGCTATGCATCAGTAAAATTTATCTATAAAAATAATCCCAAAAAAACCTACAAAGAATATGAATACCAAAAACCAGAAATAACAAAAGATGATGATAAGTATACAAAACTAATAAAAAACCTAGAGAAAAATGGTATTGGAGTGCAGAAAATCTCTGAGACCTCAAGATCAATAGGCCTAGAATTAACGCAATTTATTCACCCTAACTTAAATCTTGTTGAGCAAATTATAAGTGAAGCTACAAGAGAGTCAGGAATCGAAAAAAATATAAAGACAGATATCAATATTGCAGACTTAAAAGCAATCAACGAAATTGATGAGACTTTTCAAAAAAATGCTAAAACAATTTATGAACGCAAAACTACGAATCGTTTTAATACTAATACGGGAATTAGATTTAGACCCTTTTTAGCCTCAAGAGAAGAATTTTTTAAAGGAGCTATTCTTGTTGAAAACGACACAGAATTTATTTTAAGAGAAGATTTATTTTTCAATACGAATTTAAAATATAATATATCAAATAATTTTGATAATTTTAGATTTCCTCCTGTTGATACATATCCTGCTCAGGTAAGATCAGATGTTAAACAATATCTTAAAAATATGGATGAGGGCGTCTTAATAGGTAGAGCACAACTTGATTATCATCTAACTCCAAAAACTAATCATCATCTTATGTTTACAGGAGGAATTCTTGAGGATATGTTTTCGGGTGCAGGCATTGAATATTTATATTTTAAACCAAATACAAATTATTCCTTTGGAATTGAACTTTTTAAAGTTAAAAAAAGAGATTATGAGTGGGGGTTTGGGCATTTAGATTATGAGAATATAACCATGACCGCAAATCTATATTATAGAAATTATGGTTCAATACCTTTTGACATGAAATTGTCAGCAGGTGAATATTTAGCTGGTGATGTTGGAACTACCATTGAGTTTTCCAGAACATTTCAGAGTGGTCTAGAGTTTGGTGCTTTTGCTACTTTTACAGATGTCACAACACAACAATTTGGAGAGGGAAGTTTTGATAAAGGCATTTTCTTCAATATACCTATTTATGGGAATTTTATAGCTTATACATGGAGGCCTCTCACAAAGGATCCAGGCGCAAAGTTAATTAGAAGAAATTCATTGCATGATCTTTTAGTAAGATTTCAATCAATAAACTAGTAATAAATAAAATTATTTTAAAATGTGTAAAAAAAACACTAAATTAAAATGTTTTTTAAAAAAACTTATTAAAAAACTTATAGTTTTGTTACAAAATGGTGTATTATTGCACTCCGTAGTTGTATATCACTTTGTTTTATGTGAATATAGCTTACTAAGGTAGCATTAAAAGTTTAAAAGTAGAGGAAAAAGCTATGAACAAATTTTATTTATTTAGTCTAATGATGGTTAGTTTGGGGTTAACCACTTCATTAAGTTCTGAAACACTCATTGAGATGGAAGAAAGAGTTTCTCAGATGGAAGTTTCTGAGCTTCAAGATAGAAAAGCTGATTTATTAGATGAGCAAGAATCAACTCAAAACCCTTCACGTTTAAAAGCAATTGTTGAAGAACTTAGTGCGATTCAAAAGGCTTTAGCAGCTCTTGTTGCTACTGGAATCATTTCAAACATTACTGATGATGGATATGATAGAAGTATCCCACCAGTTATTACAATCAATGGAGCTAATCCTGTAACGATAGAACTAGGTTCAACCTATTCTGATGCTGGTGCGACCGCATTATCATCTCGTAATACTAGTGTAACAGTTTCGACTTCAAGTAATGTTGATACCTCCGCTGTCGGATCATATACAGTTACATATTCAGCAACAGACTTAAATGGTAATACTACTACTGCAACA
>MDTB01184933.1_pt1 | contig 19904 bp, 21 predicted proteins | sample 811161 | NCBI WGS metagenome assembly MDTB01 (sample SAMN05326650, study PRJNA326480) | marine metagenome | isolation source: seawater | place: Mediterranean Sea | collected 2009 | reverse complement strand
TCAGGAAACTTAGCTGGATGAGCAGTAGATAATATTATGGTTTTATTTCGTAATTTATTATTTAATCTTTCTACTGCATCTGCAGCAACGGCTGTATGAGGATCCATAACATAATTAAAATTACTATAAAAAGACTTCATACAATCGTAAGTGGAGCTATCTTTAGAGCTATAGCTTAAAAAAAGTTTAGAAGATTTTTTCCATAAATCGTCATTAATCTGAATATTTGACTCAGGAAATTTTGAATATAGTTTTGAGCATAAATCTGAATCACGATTTAAATAAAAATCATAAAGCAGTCTCTCAAAATTACTTGCAATACTTATATCCATACTTGGTGAAATTGTTTCACTTACAGTTATCTTTGAATAATCATTGTTTTTAAAGAATCTATCTAGAATATCGTTAGAATTCACAGCTACAATAATCTTCGATAATGGCATCCCCATTTTTGAGGCTGCATAACATGCAAAAACATTACCAAAATTACCTGTCGGAATTGAAAAATTTAGAGGTTGTGACAGTTTATTAACCTTTAGTGAAGCATAGAAATAGTAACAAATTTGACCAATTATTCTCACCCAGTTTATTGAGTTTACTGCCAATAAATATTGGCTCTCTTTTAGAAAAGTCCTTTCACTAAATCCTTGCTTAACAATATCCTGGCAATCGTCAAATGTTCCATTCGCTAAAATTGGAAATACATTATTTTTATTAACTGTTGTCATTTGTTTTCTTTGTATTTCAGACATACTCCCTTCAGGAATTAAAATAAAGCTTTTAATCAGCTCAAATTCTTTACAGGCATCTATCGCAGCAGATCCAGTGTCTCCTGAAGTTGCTCCAAATACTATTGCAGTTTTATTTTGAGTTTGTAAGGTCTTGTTAAAAAAAGCTGCAGCAAGTTGCAAGCCAAAATCTTTGAATGCTGCTGTGGGGCCATGAAATAATTCCAAAATAGAAATTGATTCATTAATCTCAACAATATTGATTAAATCTTTTTTTTCAAAATCATGCCAAGTTTTTTCAAGAAGGCTTTCAACCTCTTTTTTGCTATAAGATGAAGAAGTAAATAAAGGGACTATATATTTAGCAACATCAACAAAGGAATCAAGTTTTTTGAGATCTTCTAAATTCACTTTTGGCCAATTATCTGGCATGAACAAGCCACCATCATCTGCAAGACCCTGCATTAATACTTGTTCAAAAGTCTTATTCTTGTCTTTCCCTCTAGTGCTATGAAAAAGCATTGCTAATCTGTTTCTATTCTAATGGACCTAACCTTGTTTACAGAATCTAAGTTAAGAATATTTGAAATTAATTCTTTATGGTCTTTTTCAATAAAGGGGTCTGTAATTAGCACAATAGGCACCATATTTTCTGCAAGGTCTTCTTTTTGAACTATTGATTCAATTCCTACTTTTTTTTCTGCAAACATTGATGTGATTGAAGCCATCACTCCTGGAATATCTTCAGCTTCAATATAAAAATAATACTGAAAACTAAGGGTTAAAAAATCAACTAGATTGGTTTTATTGAGTGCCACTTTTTTTGCAATATTTATATTTGAATTAGCTAAATGAACAATATCTGAGATTACACCTGATGCTGTTGATTCTTGTCCAGCACCTGATCCTGCAATATGAAGTGTACCTAGAAGATCTGTTTCAACTTCAATACCATTTCTAACACTTTTTAGATTGGCTAAGTATGAATTACTATCAATTAAAACTGGATGGGCTCTCAATTCAATATTACCTTGGTTATATTTTGTAACAGCAAGATGTTTCACGGTATACCCCATCTCCATTGCATATTTAAAATCAATCTTTTCTATTTCTGATATACCTTCTATATAAAAGTCTTCTGGAGGTAAAGGCGTTCCGAATGCAAGAGATGATAAGATTCCTATCTTATGAGCTGCATCCATACCTTCAATATCAAAAGTTGGGTCTGGTTCTGCATATCCTTCTTTTTGAGCAAGCTCTAGAGTTGGCTTGAAATCAGCGCCCTCTTCCATATTTGATAGTATAAAATTTGATGTTCCATTTAGCATTCCTGCGATTTTTGTAATCTTATTGGCTGCTAACTCCTCAAAAAGGAGTTTTATAATTGGTGTTCCAGCACATACAGATGATTCAAATAAGACCTTAACTCCATTTAAGGCAGCTTCTTTAAAAATTTCATCTCCATGATGAAAAATTACTGCCTTGTTTGCAGTCACAACATGCTTTTTATTTTTTATTGCTGATAAAATTAATTCTCTAGCTACATCAACTCCTCCAATTAATTCAACAACGACATCAATTTCGTGATCCATAACATTAAAAATGTCTCTTTCAATTTTTACATTTACAGGATTACATTTTGGATTATCTCTTCTAGCACCAATGACAACAATTTCAATATCTACATTCCCGTTAGATCTAATTAATTCATAATTAGAATTTATCGTCTTATATAATCCTGTAGCAACATTACCCCATCCACATATGCCTATTTTTAGATTTTTCATACTATCCCTTAAGTTTTGCTAGCAAATCATCTGGTGAATAATACCCAGGAAAAAGTTGACCATCTTCAGAAATTATTGCTGGTGTTCCTGTAATTCCTAATTTTTTACCAATTGCGTAGTGCTTTGCAATTGGCTGTGAATCACAAAAATTCAATCTTTGATTTTTACCATTTTTTAAATTTGTTATAGACTTTTTAGGATCTTTTGAACACCATGCCCCGACCATTTTCGTAAAGGCTTCAGTGCCAATTCCAGATCTTGGAAAGGCTGCATAATTAATTGAAATTCCTAATCTATTATAGCCATCAATCTCACTATGGAGTTTTCTACAGTAACCACAATCGACATCTGTAAAAACAGTAACACTGTATGCTTCTCTTTCTGATGAAAAAGAAATTAATTCTTCTTTATTAATTTCATTCATTAAAGAGATACGTCTTTTAGAAATATCAATATCTGTTAGATTGATAATTTTAGAAGATTTGATTTGAAACATATCTCCATATAGAAAATAGTTTCCATCCGCAGATACATATAACGGCTGTATATCTCCGTAATAGACTTTATAAACAGATGGAAAATTTGATCTTTCTATAGATTCAATTTTAGTATCAGGAGGTAAAATTACTGAAATCTTTTCTTTTATAATAGCTATTTCATCAGAAAACACTGATAAAGAAAAAAGTAAAATTATATTTATTAAGAATCTAAAATTCATTTTTAACCTCTTGGATGATGTTTCTTTAAAACCTCTCCTAATCTTTGCTTCGCAATGTGAGTATATATTTGAGTTGTAGATAAGTCACTATGGCCTAATAAAAGTTGAACAGATCTTAAATCTGCTCCTCTATTTAATAAATGTGTTGCAAATGCATGTCTAAGAGTATGAGGTGAAATTGATTCCTTTAAATTTTCACGAGAAAGATAGATTTTAATCCTCTTCCAAAAAGAAACTCTATTTAACTTTGTACCTCTATTTGATAAAAAAACTTCTTTTGAATTAGATTCTCCACGATCTGATAAATAATCGCTCAGTGATTCAAGAGCAGACTCACCAAAAGGAATTAATCTTTCCTTTGAGCCTTTACCAAGAACTTTTACAACGCTTCTTTGGGTATCTATATCAATTACTTTTAGGTTTGTAAGTTCGGATATTCTCATTCCAGTTGCATATAACATTTCAATCATAGCTTTATCTCTTTTTTCTATTCTCTTTGATGTATCAGGGCTGTTTAAGAGTTTTTCAACTTCGTCCTCTGACATTGATGTTGGTAAATATTTTTCTTGCTTTGGTGTCACAATTTGAGTTATTGGTGAAATATCAATCTTATTTTTTTTCGTTAAGTATAAATATAAGGCTTTTAGTGATGAAATTTTTCTATTAACTGATGAGCTTTTTAGTCCTGATTTAAATAAATATGCAATATATTCATTTACTTGATCTTCTTTTAAATCAATATATTTTAAATTCTTATATTTTTTTGACCAAAAAAGAAAAGCAATTATGTCTGTTTCATATGCTATAACTGTATTGTGAGATAGTCCTTTTTCAACAAATAAATAATTAAAAAAAGACTCAAGATTAGAATCTTCTTTAATTAAATTATGCATTTTTATTCTAGACGTTCTTTGATTCTTGCAGATTTTCCAGATCTTTCTCTTAGATAGAATAGTTTAGCCTGACGAACGTCTCCTTTTCTTTTTACTTTAACAGAATCAATCATTGGACTATGGGTTTGAAAAGTTCTTTCCACACCGATTCCATTTGAAATTTTTCTAACAATAAATGAGGAGTTTAGTCCCCCTTTTTTTACACCCATGACTACGCCTTCGAATGCTTGTAATCTAGTTCTTTCACCTTCTCTAACTCTTACAGAAACAACCACTGTGTCTCCTGGTCTAAAATCAGGTAAGTCAGTTTTTAATTGTTTTGATTCAAAATTATCGATTATTTGCGAAGGTGTTTTTTCCTCTAATGAAATTTTTATTTCGTCAGCTACTTCTTCTTCTACTGGAGCCTCTTCTTCAGTAGGAACTACTTCTTCTACCGGAGCTTCTTCAGCAGGTGCTTCTTCTTCTACTGGAGCTTCTTCTTCAGTAGGAACTACTTCTTCCACCGGAGCTTCTTCAGCAGGTGCTTCTTCTTCCACCGGAGCTTCTTCTTCTACTGGAGCTTCTTCTTCAGTAGGAACTACTTCTTCCACCGGAGCTTCTTCAGCAGGTGCCTCTTCTTCTACTGGAGCTTCTTCTTCAGCAGGTACTTCTTCTACAGGAGATTCTTCAGACATATCTTCTTTAACTGATGATTTTGGATTAAAATGAAGATCCCATTCCTCTATCAGCTTTGCTTTTGTTAAATTTACATCTAACTCTAGACCGTTATCTTTTGCCGAAGCAACTATATCTGCTTTTTTCATCTTGTTTAATGCAGATATTGATGGAATATCATCTGAAACTGGAGAAGATTTTTCTATATCTTTAGATTTTTTAGGCGCATCTGAACGACCAAATAAACTAGCAAAGAAGCCTTTTTTCTTGTTATCTTTATTATCACTCATAATATTTGCCTAAAATGGGCTATAGGATAGCCTTAGATGCTAATTCTTCCAAGAGTTTTCTTTGTTTTTTTGATAATTTTTTCTTATCTAATAAATCAGGTCTTCTGAGAAAAGTTTGAAGCAATGAATTTTCTGATTTCCATTTCTCAATTTCTTTATGATTTCCTGATAAAAGAACTTTAGGAACATGCATTGATTCAAATATCTCAGGCTTCGTATATACATAGCCTTTTAGTAGGCCATTTGAGAAAGTATCTTTTAAGTATGAGTCTTTATTGCCTAAGGCGCCTGGTATAGTTCTTGATATTGCATCTATTAAACATATGGCAGCATATTCTCCACCACTCAAAATAAAATCACCAATTGATATCTCTTCATCCACATATTTTTCGATAACTCGCTGATCAATCCCCTCATATCTTCCACAAATTAGTGTCAAATTTTTTTCACTAGACAGTGAGATAATTTTTTTTTGGTTTATTTTTTTTCCCTGAGGTGATAAATAAAGAACTTTGCCCCGCTTGGTTTTTTTAATGTCTAACAAAGTTTTAACTAATGGCTCTGCCATTATCACCATTCCTTCTCCACCTCCGTAAGGTTTTGAATCTATTTGATTATGTTTATTTATTGAGTTTTTTCTTATATCAAATGTATCGATTGAGAGTAATTTTTTTTTAATTGTTTTTGATACGACTCCCACCCTTAAAGTCTCAAATATTTCAGGAAAAATTGTTAAGATATTAATATTCATATATTAATAATCTTTTTTCCAGTCTACTTCTAAAATATTCTGTTCTTTGTTAATGGACTTGATAAACCTTTCTTTTATAAAGGGGATTATTCTTTCTTGTTGATCTATAGAATCTTTAGTTGGTTTAATTAAAATACAATCATCAGCACCAAAATTATTTAACCCATCAACTATGCCTAGAATTTCTTCAGAATTCTGATCAACAACTTTCAATCCAATTAAATCATGCCAATAAGTCTCTTCATTTTTTAGCAGAGGTAAGTTGTATGAATCAATGTATAGTTCTGCATTGGTATATTTTTTTATCTCATCTACATCATTAATATTATAAATTTTTGAATAAAATTTAGAATTTATCTTTTTAATATATTCAATTTTAAGATCGACTAGAACTTCTTTATTTTTTAATAAATGTGAGTAATTGAGGATATTATCTGATGGATTGCTAAATGAATTAAGAAAAAATTCACCTTTCAAACCCCTTGGTTTTCCAATAGATGCTATACAAATTAATTTATTTTCTTTCATCTTCCGAAGAGTCTTTTTCAATCAACTCTTCTTGTGCTACTTCTTCTTCAGCAGGAGATTCTTCAGTTGGAGTCTCTTCTTCAGCAGGTGCTTCTTCTTCAGTTGCTACTTCTTCTTCAGCAGGAGATTCTTCAGTTGCCGCTTCATCTTCAGATTCTTTTTTTAGCTTTTCAGCAAGAGCAGCTTTTTTAGCAACAGCTTTCGCTTGTTTTGCTTCAATTTTTGCCTTGAACTCTTCTGGACTTAGTTTTGCCTCTTTAAGTAATAGATTAACTCTGTCACTTACTTGAGCTCCTTTTGAGACCCACTCTTCTAGCTTTTCCACATCTAAACGAAGTCTTTCTTCCTGACCTTGAGCGCTAGGATTGAAGAATCCAAGCCTTTCAATAAAAGCTCCGTCTCTGGGGCGTCTTTCATCTGCAACAGTAATAAAGTAATAGGGATTTTTTTTAGCCCCGCTTCTTGCCAATCTAATAATTACCATACTAAATATATATAAAAATTTGTTTAAAAAGATGTGTATTTTAGGTTAACCTTGATAATATTGATAGTATTATTATGCAAAGTTTTAATTAATCTTATTTATTAATGAGTTTCATTGTCCAAGTAACTATAAGTATAGTGATCTATTTTTTTATTAGAATTTTTTCTAAGTCTGAAAGATCTCTTTATGTTTCAGTATGTTTTTCTGCATTTGCATATATTTTAATATTTCTAAGCATTAATGGCTTATCAAATACCAACTTAAATGATGCTCATAAAATGGTTACTGGCTTAAGTCTATTTTTTCTTTTTGTTGCATATAATGAAATTATCATACTTGAAAGAAGGGTTAGAAAAATTAAAAAAGGTCAAATTATTAACAATGAAACACTCCCTATAGAAAAAGGTTACAAAATTGTATTTAAAATACTGGGTATAGGGTTGACTCTCTTGTCTTTAGTTGCTGTTTCTGGATTAAGTATGGAATTCGTATATTCGACCGAACTGATATTTAAAGCAATATTTACATTCATAGCATGGTTGATTTATCTAGTTACACTAATAGGAATAAAATTCTTTAATTTCTCAACTAGATATGCAACCCGAGGTTTATTTATTGCAATGTGGGCAGTCCTTGCTGCGTATTATATGAATTCATATCTTGTAAATTTGTAATGCCAGAAGAAACTTCTCTCTTATTTTTAGTCTCTATTTTAATTTTCTTATTAATGCTAAGCGGGTTCTTCTCAGGCTCTGAAACTGGCATGATGGCTGCAAATAAAATCAAATTAAAGAATTTATCTAAAAAATCAAAAATTGGTGCAAAAAGAGCTCTAGAGCTTTTAAAAAAACCCGATCAGCTTTTATCAGCTATCTTGGTAGGAAATAATTTTGCAAATATTTTAGCATCCGCAATTGTCACAATAATGATGATTAAATACTTTGATGGAAATGTTTTGCTTGGATCAATCATTCTTACTATTGTAATTTTAATATTTTCTGAAATTACTCCAAAAACTATTGCAGCCATTAAGCCTGAAAGTGTTGCAGCTAGATCTTCTTTTTTTCTTAAATCACTTATATATATTTTTAAACCTCTTATTTTCTTAACTAACTCTATAAGCAAATACATTCTTAAGATTTTTAAACTTAATCCAAAAGACGCAACATTAAACGATAATTTAAATACAGAAGAACTTAAAACTTTGCTAGATGAATCGGGAGATTTAATTCCTAAACAATATAGAAAAATGCTCTCCTCAGTTTTAGGTATGGAAGAGCTGGTTGTAGAAGATATAATGATTCCAACAGCTGACGTAATTGCAATTGATATTAATAAGGGGCATCTTAATGGTATTAAAATTATTGAGTCAACTGAATATACAAGATTGCCAGTCTTTGATGAATCAATTGAAAAAATCATTGGAATCCTTCATTTAAAAGACTCTCATTCATTTTTAGAAAAATTAGAGAGGGGAGAAGATCTTAAAAAAGTGTTAATGAAATCATATTTTGTTTCACAATCAACTGCTCTTATGAAGCAATTAAGAGAGTTTCTTTCTAGAGATCAAACTATTGCTTTTGTGGTTGATGAGTATGGTGAAATTCAAGGAATTATTTCTATAGAAGATATTTTTAAAGAAATAGTCGGGAAGTTTGGGTCAGATAAAGAAGAATTAGAAAAAGAATTTATTAAATTAAAGGATGGATCTATTTTAACTGATGGTAACTCTAGGATAAGAGAGCTAAATAATCATCTTAATTGGAAAATACCAGAATATAATTCAAAAACCATTAATGGTTTAATAACTGAGCAGCTTGATCAAATTCCTCAAGCAAGTCTTTGTATTGAAATAGGAAAATATAGATTTGAAATATTGGAATTAGATGAAAATCTTATTTCAAGAATAAAAATTAAACAGATTTAAAATTTATATAAAACTTTTCCAATAATATTACTTTTTTTATAGATACGATCATAAGTACCTGAATAGTATTCTTTGTTATCTCCTGTTACTTTTATTTGATCATTTTTTAAAAAATGAATTCTTTTTAATACAACGCCATATTTAGGATCATCTAGTATGACTACATCATTAACTTTTAGGTTGATTAAAAGTTTAGTTGTTAATATTAAATCTTCATTATTAAAATTAGGGGTCATACTTGACCCCTTAACTCTAAAAAAATTAATCACCTAGAATAGGAACTATCATCTGCATATGTGGAGGGTTTAGTGATTTTTTAATTTCAGTACTTACTTCTTTTGTTGCCCAAAATATTTCAGCAAATCTATTAACTTTTTCAATTAAATCAATTCCATTTTGCCTTTCAATTTCTTGTTTACATTTTGAAGCGGTCATCATAATAGAATGTGCTAAATCATGTATTTCTGGATATTTCTCCATATGTGGTTTTTTAAAATAATCTCCCCATATTGTTCTTACGGCATCTTTAACCTCAATAGCGTGATCTTCCTTTTGTTGAACTAACCTAGATAGATGGGTTAAATCTTTTTTTGAATCAAGATTATCTGGCATTTCAGCTATCAAATCTAAAAACCTTACAACACTTAAAGCTGCATATTGTGCAACAGCAGGGTCATAGACAGCACATGGAATATCGCAATGTGCTTTTACTTCTCTTATCTTCATATTAAATAAATCTCCTTAGAAAAATTCTTAAAACATTTAAAGTGATGATTGCTGCGATCGCATAAATTAAATATTCTGCATTATGGTAATGAACAAAATTATTAGGATGTGCAAGCAAGCTCACAGAAAACATTGGTAATAAATAAATGATCTTCATCTTTTTAACTCCAAAAAAAATAAAATATATACTAAGTCCTATATTAAATTAATAAAATAAAAATGGGGCAAAAAGCCCCATTTTTTTTAAATAATTTTATATTACATCATTCCGCCCATTCCGCCCATTCCGCCCATATCAGGCATTGGTGGCATTGGAGACTCTTCTTTCGGTATATCAGTAACCATTGCTTCAGTAGTTATCATCATTCCAGCAATTGAGCCTGCTGCTTGCAATGCAGTCCTAGTAACTTTAGCAGGATCAAGAATTCCCATCTCAATCATGTCACCAAAATCACCAGAAGCAGCATTAAAACCAAAAGAATCTTTGCCATCAATAACTTTATTTACAATTACAGAAGGCTCTTCTCCTGCATTTGCAACAATTTGCCTTAATGGTGACTCAAATGCTTTTCTTGCAATATTAATTCCAACATTTTGATCCTCATTTTCACCTTTAAGTTTTGCTACAGACTCCAAGCACCTTATTAAAGCAGAACCACCACCAGGCACGACACCTTCTTCAACAGCTGCTTTAGTAGAATGAAGTGCGTCTTCAACTCTAGCTTTCTTTTCTTTCATTTCTATTTCAGATCCAGCACCAACTTTAATAACTGCAACACCGCCAGCAAGTTTAGCTACTCTTTCCTGTAATTTTTCTTTATCGTAATCAGATGATGTCTCTTCAACCTGAGCTCTGATTTGATTAACTCTAGTTGCAATTGCATTTTGATCACCAGCTCCATCAATTATTGTTGCATTATCTTTATTTAAGACAACTCTTTTGGATGTGCCCAAGTCTTCTACAGTTGCTCCTTCAAGAGAAAGACCAACCTCTTCAGAGATAACTGTACCTCCTGTTAATATTGCAATGTCTTCTAACATAGCTTTTCTTCTATCACCAAAACCAGGCGCTTTACATGCGGCTGCTTTAACAATTCCTCTAAGATTGTTTACAACTAATGTAGCAAGAGCCTCGCCCTCGATATCTTCTGCAATAATTAATAATGGCTTTCCAGCCTTAGCTACTGATTCAAGTAATGGTAATAAATCTCTAATATTTGATATTTTTTTATCAAAAAGTAATATGTATGGAGAATCTAATTCAACTGTCATATTATCTTGATTCGTAATGAAATAGGGAGAAAGATATCCTCTGTCAAATTGCATTCCTTCAACAACATCTAATTCATTTTCAATACTACTGCCTTCTTCAACAGTAATAACCCCTTCTTTGCCAACTTTTTCCATAGCTTCAGCAATAATCTCACCAACAGCAGTGTCTCCATTTGCAGAAATTGTTCCAACTTGAGAAATAGCTTTGTTATCTGCACATGGAACACTTAAACCTTTAACGTATTCAACTGCACTAAGGACTGCCTTATCAATACCTCTTTTTAGATCCATAGGGTTCATTCCGGCAGCTACAGCTTTATTGCCTTCATTTAAGATTGATTGTGCTAAAACAGTAGCAGTTGTTGTTCCATCACCAGCCTCATCATTTGTTTGAGAAGCTACTTGTTTTATCATCTGTGCTCCCATATTTTCAAATTTATTTTCAAGCTCAATTTCTTTAGCAACTGATACTCCATCTTTTGTTACAGTTGGAGCCCCAAAGGATTTATCTAAAACGACATTCCTTCCTTTTGGTCCAAGTGTTACCTTTACTGCATTTGCAAGAGTATTAACTCCATCGAGCATTTGTGATCTTGCGTTATCACCAAACTTTACATCTTTAGCTGACATATTTTTATCTCCCTAATATAAATTTATTTTTCAACAACACCGAAAATATCTCTTTCACTAAGAATAAGAAAATCTTCGTCGTTTAATTTAATTTCGTTTCCACCATATTGTCCGAAAATAACGGTATCACCAACAGAAACATTCATTGTTACAGAATCACCTGATTCAGATACTTTGCCTGGTCCAACAGCAACGACCTCGCCTTGAGATGGTTTTTCTTTAGCAGAACCAGAAAGAATAATGCCTCCTGATGATGTTTCTTCTTCTTCAGTTCTTTTAACAAGAACATTGTCATGTAACGGTCTTAATTTCATTTATCTCTCCATATAAAATAACTAAAAATTATCTTAAACAATAATTATGGGCTAAAAAATATAAATCAATAGCTTATGTTATTTTTTTTAATCTAAAAATTAGAAGCGCAATTGTAACCCCAATAAGGTTTGCAAGTAAGTCAAAATACTCAAAATATCTATACGGATGAAAAAAATGAATCAACTCAATTATTAGACCAAAAGAAAAAATAAGACTTATTAACATTAATTCCGATAGCTTGAATCTACATTTGAGGCCTATGTATCCTAAATAGCAATAAATTATTCCGTGTACTACTTTATCTGATATGAATGACATAACTGCAAAGTTAGGGATTTCAGAAGCTGGCACAACACTTAAATAAAATACAAGAATTAAAGAAAATAAAAATACTGATCTAATTGTTGTTATCATCTTTTAGTATGAAAAAGTTTCTATTTAAAAAAATCATTAAAATGGCAGGTAGTGCAAGAAAAGAAGTAAAAATATAGAAGCTCATCCATCCGTAATTAAATCCATATAGATTTTGTAAATTTTCTACCAATACACCAGAAAAACCCTTGAGAGCAAATCCAGGTCCAGCCATAAATCCAGTCAATAATGCATATTGAAACCCAGTATATTTTTTTGAAACAAGGCTTGTTAAAAATGCAATATTAACAGTTCCCACAATGCCAGCTGCAAGGCTATCCATTCCCACAATAATTGCTAAGGAAATGATATTTTTTTCAGTTACAGCGACATATGAAAAGCATAGGTTGGTTAACATAACTAAAAAAGCACCTATTATTAATCCTTTATAAATACCAATTCTTTTAATAATAATCCCGCCACTAAATATGCCTATTACAGAAGCCACTAAAGCAACAACCTTAACTACAGCACCTATCTCAGTAAGAGTAAATCCCATATCGATATAAAACGGAGATGCCATTGGACCCATTACAATATCTGTTAATCTGTATGTAGCTATGATCAGAAGAAGTATAGATGCCATAAATAAACCAAATCTTGAGAAAAAGTCTTTTAAAGGTTCTATTATTGAATTAATAAAATTTAATTTTCCTAAGTTTTGATTTTCTTCCTCTTTAGAAAAAATAACGCCAAGAAGTCCTAAACACATTAAAGCTGACATTAATTTAAATGTTAATGACCAACCATTAATGTCGGCATAAATTAGTGCAAGAGAGGTTGCTGCAATTATTGCCAATCTATAACCAAGTTGGTAAGCAGCTGCTAAATTACCTTGATCTCTTATGTCAGCATACTCAATTCTGAAGGCATCAATTGCAATATCTTGAATCGATCCAGCTAAGGCAATTAAAAAAGCTGCAATACAAAATAATGTGAAGCTAGATTGGGGGTCTATATCTGAAATGATTAAAAGATTTATAAATATAATAATTTGCATTAAAGCAATCCAGCTTTTTCTGTGGCCGTATACACTTAAAATTGGAATTGAAAATCTATCAACTAATGGCGCCCATACAAACTTAAAAGTATACGCAAATGTTAGCCATGCAAAGAAACCAATATAGCTCAAATCAATCCCAACATCTCTAAGCCAAGCAGTAGCTGTACTAATTACTAAAATATAAGGAAGTCCTGATGCAAATCCTAATGACAGCATTACAAACATTTTTTTTATTTTAAACATTATTTAAATATCTATCCCAATCAAATAAATTTCCTGGATCAGTCTTGCGACCAGGCGCTACATCAGAATGTGCTTTAATATTTTCTTTACTAATAGAATTATACTCTTTGAGTATTATTGAAGTTACTTCACAAAGACTTTTGTATTGTGCTTCTTCAAAAATATCCTTATCAGAGCCTTCAAGCTCTATTCCTATAGAATAATTATTACAGTCGGCAACTCCCATGTAAGAGGATTTCCCGGCATGCCATGCTCTTTTATCAAGTGGAACAAATTGGATTATTTGCCCATCTCTTTTAATATACAAATGCGGTGAAACTTTTAAATCTTTAATCCTCTCAAAATATTCATGATCTTTTATATTAAGTCTATTTAAAAAGAAATCTTCTACATAAGTTCCAGCATAGCTATTTGGTGGCAAGCTTATTGAATGAATAACTATTAAGCTTACTCTTTCTTGGTCTGGTCTATCGTTGAAATTTGGTGATTCTAAATATTTAATTTCTTTAAATAGCCCTTCTTCTATTTCCATTTATCTCAGTTCTGCAGGTAGTTTAAAATATATATTTTCATTGTCATTTCCATATTCTAATATTTCTGCTCCAATATAATCTTTAAGTGATTCTGCAATTTCAATTACCCTAGATTCAGGTGCAGAAGCTCCTGCTGTTATTGAAATATTTGTATAAGCAGAAAGCTCTTCTAAATTTAAATCAGCAAACTCATCTATTAAAATTGATTTGCATCCACATTTTTCGGCTAATTCTTTTAATCTATTTGAATTAGAGCTATTTTTTGAACCAACAACAATCATATAATCTGATTCTAAAGCCAATTGCTTTACTGCATCTTGTCTGTTTTGTGTTGCATAGCAGATATCATCTTTTTTAGGAATATTAATATTTGGGAATCTATTTTTTAAAATCTCAATTATGGATTTTGTCTCATCAACACTAAGGGTGGTCTGAGTTACTAAAGCTAGATTTGTTCCATTTGCAATTTCAATATTTTTTGCATCTTGTTCATCTTGAACTAGATATATTGAACTATTTTGGGAATTTATATGACGCCCCATAGTCCCTTCTACTTCTGGATGGCCTTGATGCCCAACTAAAATAATGTCTTTATTAGCTTTTGCATGTTTGATTACTTCCATATGAACTTTTGTAACAAGTGGACATGTTGCGTCAAAGTAATTCAAATTTCGAAATCTTGTTGTTTCTTCTACTTGGCTTGAGACACCGTGAGCACTAAAAATTACTAAAGATTCATCAGGAATCTCATTAATATCTTCAACAAAAATAGCTCCTCTTTGCTTTAAATCATTTACCACAACTTTGTTATGAACAACTTCATGTTTTACATATACAGGCGCTCCGTATATGTCTAAAGCTTTATTAACTATGTCTATGGCTCTATCAACTTCTGCGCAAAAACCTCTAGGGTTGGCTAATTTTATTTCTTTAGTCATTCTTTGGTTTATAAATAATTTCAAAGTATATAATTAAAATCGCGCCTATTGTTATAAATAAATCTGCCAAATTAAAAATAAAAAAGGAAAAATTCATTATTTCTAGATGTAAAAAATCGGTTACTTTTCCGTCATTTAATCTGTCAAAAATATTTCCAAAAGCTCCTCCGGTTACAAAAGAAAGTGCTATCTTTTTATTAAAATCTTCTTCATTGTAAATTAACCATATTAAATAAAAACTTATCAGAAAAGTTAATACCAATAAGAAATATGATGCGTAGATCCCTTTTCCATCCAAGATACCAAAAGCTATGCCTGAGTTATAAATTAGCAAAAGATCAATAAATGGAAAAAACGTTTCATTTAGTTTTCCATATTCCAGGTTGCTCAATGCAAGATTCTTTGAAAAAAAATCTAGAAATATAAGCAGAATAATAAATAAAGTAATTTTTATTTTATACAAAACTTCTTTGCTCGCCTTCTTCACTGATATTAGTAATACATCTTTGGCAAATTTCTCTATACAAATCATTCTTTCCTACTGAAACATCTCTGTGCCAACATCTTGTGCATTTCTCGTGCTCTGAGTTATTAATAGTAATCTTTAGTGAGTCTGCTTTTTTTATATTTGTATAAGAAGATATAAAAAGAAAATGAAGCTCAGTCCCTAATTTTTCTAAAATTGAGAAATCCGCTTCATTTGCTTCAATATTCACAACTGTATCAAGTGAGCCTTTTATCTTGTTATCGTTTCGAAGTTTTTCTATAGATTGATTAACAGAGTCTTTGATTTCGAATAGCCTTTTCCATTCCTCATTGTTAATCTTCAGGCTGTTTTTATTTTTATTGCTAAAATAATTTGTAAGGAATACTGATTCCTGCTGATTATTAAGATTTGGGCATGATTGCCAAATTTCTTCAGCTGTATAAGAAAGAATTGGCGCTATTAGTCTTATTAAAATATTTAATAATTCTTCTAGGCTGGTCTGACAAGATCTTCTTGCCAATGAATCAGTTTTACTTGTATATAGTCTATCTTTAACTATATCTAGATAAATACTACCTAGTTCATTTACACAGAAATTATGAATACTTTGAACGGCTTTGTGATAGGAATAAGAGTTATATAAATCTAATACTTTTTCTTGAAGTTTGTTTGCTTCAACAATTATCCATTTATCAATCTCAACCTGGTCTTCAAAATTAATTTTATCTTTGTTTGAGAAATCATTAATATTGCCAAGAATAAACCTAAAAGTATTTCTTATTCTTCTATATTGATCAGAGGTTTGCTTAAGTATTTCATCTGAAGCAACCATCTCACTCCTAAAATCGGAGGATGCAACCCATAGTCTTAATATGTCTGCACCTAAGTTATCCCAAACCTTTTGAGGAGAAACAACATTACCTAATGATTTTGATTGTTTTCTTCCATTCTCATCTACTACAAATCCATGAGTTAATACAGATTTATATGGAGCCCTGCCTTTCATTGCAATACTTGTTAATAATGAGGATTGAAACCAGCCCCTGTGCTGATCTGATCCTTCTAAATATAGGTCAGCTACAATACTTTCATCAAAATGCTTAGAAGAAACTGCATAATGAGTTACCCCTGAGTCAAACCAGACATCTAAGGTGTCCTTAATTTTAATATAGTCATCTGCATCAGATATAAAATCCTTTAGATCTAATTTATCCCAAACTGAAATACCATTTTTTTGAATTGCACTTGCAAAGGATTCAAATAATTTTGATTGATCTGGATGAATTTCACCAGTTTCTTTGTGAACAACTAGAGTAATTGGTACTCCCCAATTCCTTTGTCTTGAAATACACCAATCAGGTCTGTCTTCTAACATGGACTCAATTCTTTGAAGCCCCCATGAAGGTTCCCAATTTACATTATTTATTGTTTTTTTTGCTTCATTTAGTAAATTATTTTTATCCATTGAAATAAACCATTGAGGAGTAGATGTAAAAATAAGTGGGGTTTTATGTCTCCAACAATGTGGATATGAATGGTTATAATCCTCAAGATTTATAAGAGAGTTCGATTCTTCTAATTTATTTATTACTAGTGGGTCTGCTTTTATAGCAGGCAATCCCTTCAAAAAATCAATTTCATCTTTAAAAAATCCCAAACTATTCATCGCTTTAATTGGCTTAATGTTATTTCTCTTACATATAAGATGATCATCAATACCATGAGCTGGTGCAGTATGAACACATCCTGTTCCTGTTTCAGTGGTAACATGATCGCCATGTAATAATGTTGACTTTCTCTCTAGAAATGGGTGAAAAAGTTGAATATCTAAAATTAATTTACCTGATACTTTGGATACTTCTTTTGCTTTCTTTCCCCATCTTTCCATACACTGATCAATCATTTCAGTTGCAATAACTAAGTATTTATTATCAACAGCGATTAATGAATAATCTAAATCTTCATTAATACAAACTGCTACATTTGATGGAATGGTCCATGGTGTTGTTGTCCAAATCACAAAAGAAATTGATTCAGGTTTATTTGTCTTAAAGACTTTTTTAAGCTTGGATAATGAGTTTTTATCAGCTTCAAATGATACATCTATAGATTTTGAAGTTTTATCTAAATATTCTACCTCAGCCTCAGCAAGAGCTGAGCTGCAGTCCTGACACCAGTGAACAGGTTTCTCGCCTTTTTCTAGGTGGCCAGTATCATAAATCATCCCTAATGCTCTAACGACATCTGCTTCAAAATCTGAATCAAGAGACATGTATGGATTTTTCCAATCACCTAGTACTCCTAGTCTTTTGAAGTCATCAAGTTGATTATTTATTTGTGATTCAGCATATTCCTTGCAAGCCTTTTGAAAAGTTTCTTTATTTTTAACTAAATCACTATTTTTGCCATGCTTCTTTTCAACATTTAATTCAATAGGAAGACCGTGACAGTCCCATCCAGGAATAAATGGTGCATTAAGACCTTGAAGAGTTTTTGATTTAATAGTGATATCTTTTAAAACTTTATTTACTGAATGTCCTAGATGAATAGAGCCATTTGCATAAGGAGGACCATCATGAAGTAAAAATAATTCTTTACCTTCATACTTTTGTCTAATTTTTTTATAAAGATTTGTTTTTTCCCAAAAATCTAGAATATCAGGCTCTTTCCTTGGCAATCCAGCCTTCATGGAAAAATCTGTTTCTGGTAGATTTAATGTATCTCTATAATTAGTTGTCATAAGAATTATTTAAAAAAAATTTTGCAATTGAAATATCTTTTTGAATTTGCAATTTTAACATGTCTAAATTATCAAATTTCTTTTCATCTCTTATTTTTTTAATAAATTTAACCCTCAATCTTCTGGAATAGATATCATTATCAAAATTAAATAGATGTATCTCTAAGACGGGCTTTTTACCTCCAACTGTAGGCCTTAAGCCCATATTCGCAATTCCTTGATATTTATTGTTCTCAAGACTACATTGAACTGCATAAACCCCCTTTATTGGCAGCTTTTGTTTAGGCAGCCATAAATTTGCAGTTGGTGTATCAATAGTCCTACCCAAGTGCTGACCATGAACAACTTTTCCTGAAAAGGTATACGGTCTTCCAAGCAGTTTTTCTGCAAGATTAAAATCATTATTTATAAGAGCTCTTCTTATTCTTGTGCTACTTACTCGTTCTTCCTCAAACATTATTGTTTCTGTGTTTTCTACAAGTATATTTTTCTCTTTTCCCCAAACTTTCAATTGATCTGTATCACCCTCTCTATTAGCCCCAAATCTGAAATCATCTCCAACAGTAAAGCTTTTAAGGTTAATAGAATCTAATATTTTTGAGATAAAATCTTTTGGGGGCATAGTTCTTAGCGAATTATTGAATTTTAGGAAAAAAGCAAAATCAATATTATTTTTCTCTAACTGTTCAAACTTTTCTCTCCATGAACATATTCTTGGTGGAATTTTTTTATCGATATTCTTTATAGTTGCAAAATATTCGGATGCATGTGGCTCAGTAAAAAATACAATTGTTTTTGAATTAAATGTTTTAGAATTCTTTTTTATCTTATTTAAAATAGCTTGATGACCTAAATGCAACCCATCAAAATTTCCAATAGTGCCTGAAAGTTTTACGTCTTTAAACCTAGATTTAAATAAATCAAGATTGTGCTGTCCCCTAATTAAATACATATCAATCAAACATTTGTTTTAATGGTCGGTTAAATACAAGTCGAGAAATAGAAAAGTAAATAGCTATAGAAATTGTTACCTCTATTAATAAAAAGAACACCCTTTTAATCTGATTTAATTCCATAAAATTTATCCAAGAAGTATAAATATAAAGGAATACAACAAGAGCTGCGCTTGAAAGCAAGATCATCAAATTAAATTTGTTAAAAATACCATTCATTTTTAAAAAACCATCTTTATATAAGATTGCTTCAAGAATAATAACACTTACCAATGCTGCTATTGAACTCCCAATGGCAATACCTACATGACCTAAGCCAAAAGTAAATGCCAATAAATAATTTAAAGAAGCATTTAAAAAAAGCGATATGATTGCAACATACATGGGTGTTTTTGTATCTTTACGAGCAAAAAAAGCTGGAGTTAATACTTTCATTAACATAAAAAATGGCAATCCGAATGAAAATGCTATTAAGCTATATGAAGATTTAACTACATCTAATTCAGTAAAGGCTCCTCTATAAAAAATTGTACTTATTAGATCTTCTGCGCAAAACATTAAGCCTATAAGTGAAGGAATGCCAATGAATAAAACAAATTTTTGTCCTTTTTTTATAGAATTTATAAAAGTTAGTTTTTCTTTACTTACATCTAATTTTGATAGCGTTGGTAAAAGTACGGTTCCAACAGCTATTGCAAATATACCCATAGGAAATTGAACTAATCTATCAGAAACGTATAGCCATGTTGGGCTGCCTGTTTCAAGTAATGATGCAAAAATGGTATCTACAAGTAAATTAATCTGTATGATTCCTCCTGCTAGAATGGCAGGAAAAATTACTATAAGGAATTTTCTAAGGCCTTCATTGTTAAAATTGAATTTTGGTATAG
>MDTB01078725.1_pt1 | contig 19908 bp, 18 predicted proteins | sample 811161 | NCBI WGS metagenome assembly MDTB01 (sample SAMN05326650, study PRJNA326480) | marine metagenome | isolation source: seawater | place: Mediterranean Sea | collected 2009 | reverse complement strand
CCGTAACTTCCTCCCAAACCAGATATATCCAACTTACCTTTTTTCCCATATATCTCCATAGAAAAGAGGTTTTTCCATTCTGTACATGAAACATGAAGAAATGCGACCTGATTGCTTTCCGTCTTTAAAAGCATAAAACCATTATCATCAACAGGCATGTCCCAGTAATAAGTATGGGCAAAACCTTTTATGTGAGAAAAGTCACCCAAAAACCATCTAGATAAATCTATTAAATGCGGTCCTTGATCAATCAATTCTCCCCCACCAGAGAGTTTAGGATCTGCTCTCCATTCGCGATCATAGCCAACTCTTGCACCATGCCCATAGCGGCCTCGGATAAACATTAGCTCCCCAAGGTCGCCAGAATTAATGATCTCTTTGGCTTTTAATAATGCTCGGTGATAGCGATGGTTAAATCCAACCCGAACCTTTACCTTACTATCTCCGATAGCTTTAATGATTATTTTCAGCTCATCAGCTGATCGTGCGGCGGGCTTCTCAACAAGTACATGTTTGTTGGCTTGAACTGCGGCCAAGGTTATTTCCGCTAAAGAATCATGTAGAGTCGAAACTATAACAATATCTACATCCTGTATTTTTAGTAACTCAACCCAACTATCAAAAGCTTTCGCTCCGTAAGCTTGGGCAAGCTGAGATGCCTTTTCGAAATCGTTATCTGCACAAGCTACAAGATTCCCTTGCGAGCCAAGAGCTCTAGCTCGCTTGCCGCCAATCAGTCCGCAACCGATTATACCAACTAAAAATATCTTGTTTTTGCTCATTTATCTCCCCAAGATATATCGCGATCTCGCCCAACAATACGACGTAAAGTATATGCATCTGTTGAGTCCAATTCGGCTATGTTATCTGGCCAATTTTGCCAATTATCCCAAAGAGCGCTTATTAACTTTGCAGTGATACCATCACTAGCGGAAGAGGCTAGAAATACAGCCAGTTCAGCGCCCCGAGCTAAAGATGAGCCCCCAATTTCTTTCTGCTTAATAGATTTGTTGTAGAATTCAACCCCCACTTTTTCAGGGCCTGCCATGATTATCTCGTCGAGCATCCCCGTATTAAGAGCTCCAGGGGCTATTGCATTTACATCGACCCCGGAGCTCCGAAGCTCTTCGGCTAAGGTCTCCGCGAAACGAACGATGGCAGCTTTGGTCACCGCGTACGCACTAATATTGGGGAGCGGATTTGTAGCGCCTCCACCCGAGAGCTGTATGATTTTCCCATATTTCTGCGCTTTAAAATCGGGAATCACCTCTCTACACATAAGCACTGAGCCATTAATATTAATCTCGATTGCCTTTATCCAGTCATTCCAATCTATTGTCTCAATTGAACCTTTGGGACCATATATACCAGCATTATTTACTAGAATTTGGCACCCCCCTAGCCTGGACTTGGTCTCAAAAACCAATCTTTTAACATCATCTACAAGCGATACATCAGCAACAGTGGCACAAATTTTTTGGTCCTTGGTCGCTACCGATATCAATTTTTCCTGGGCCTGTTCAACTGAATATTGATTTCGACCGCAAATCATTACATCTGCGCCAGACTGAACATATTGCTTAGCTATCTCAAACCCAAGACCCTTACTGCCTCCAGTAATTATCGCTTGTCTATTGCTTAAAATTTTTTTCATTCTGTAACCCCTGAAAATGCTGAAGTTCCTACAGAGTAGTAGTGGCTTGACACATTAGATAAAAGATCTTTCAAAAAACAATTAGCGTCGAACACACCATAATCTTTTCCCTCAAAAACTTCAGAATCAATCTCGATTTCTCTAAACTCGGGCCACTCTGTTGCAACGACTAATGCATCGGAGAGCTGTAACACCTCCAAAGCTGATGAACACTGTGTGGATTTTCCACTCCAATGGTTAGGTAGGTCCTCAACGACGGGATCATATACATTAATTTCACCACCCACCGACAAAATCCAATCACAAAGTTCTATCGACAACGATCTTCGTAAAGTGTCGGTTCCTGGCTTATATGTTAAGCCCCAAATTCCAATTTTCTTCCCCTTAATATTACCAAAGTGCTGCACCAGCTTTCGTCTTACCCATTTTTTGTGTTCGTCATTACTAGGACGAACCGAAGCCAGTACCGGAGTAGATAGACCCGCATCCTCGCCAATTTGATGTAAAAACCCAATATCTCTTGCTAATGTTCCTCCGGCAAAAGGCCCGCCAGGTGACACATAGGCCTTATTCCCAATTCTAATTTCGCTCTTCAATCCTCGCTCTACTTCTTTCGCGTTAGCTCCAACCACTTCGCAAATGGCAGCAATTTCATTAGTAAATGTAATTGACGTCGCTAAAAATGCATTTATTGCATGTTTTGTCATTTCAGCTGATTCGACAGACATCCATTCTATTCTTGAAGTTATCGGTGATATCAATCTTGCTAATATTTCTTTATCGTTCGGTTCACGGAATCCAACCACAATTCTATCGGGGTTATTAAAAATACTAATTGCTTGACCAAGTCTAAGATTCTCAGGCGCACACGCAAATTTAAGCTGTAATTCTGAAAAATACTGTTCAGCGTGCGCTTCTAAATATTTTACAGAACCTACTGGTAACTGCGACGAGACTAAAATCAAGGTGTTTTTTGACAGTAAAGGGATTACAGATTTAATTTGACTAAAGACGTAATCCACATCAGCATTATCGTTATTATCAACAGGTGTATCGTGCGCAACCCAAAGAACCTCTAAATTTTTTAGAGCTTCTGGCTCTATAACACTAAAACTTAGCCTTTTACTCGCTATACCTTCTAGAAGCAGATCGTTAAGGCCTGGCTCATAAATAGGTGCTTCGCCTAGAGACAATTTACGAATTACCTCAGAGTCTTGATCAATCCCTATTACTTCATGCTCTTTAGACGAAACACAAGCTGATATTACGGATCCCAGGTGCCATAGCCCAAATACCGCAACTTTCATCCTCGATTCCTCGAATTAAATACCCACTCATTATCCTTTAAAAATTGGACTGTTTTAATTACGCCTTCCTGAATACTAACCTTTGGGGTCCAACCCAGAGATGTTATCTTCTTTGTATCAAGAAAAATGAAAGGATTATCGCCGATCCAACCTCGATCCCCTCCAGAATATCTTATGTTTGGCGTTACATCTAATTCTTTGCAAATCCACTCGATAGAATTGTTTACTTCACAATATCCGTCAATTCCTAGATTAAAAATATTTACTTTATCCGAAGCCTTATCGAGGCCAATTAAAATCGCGTCCAAGCAGTCCTGTATATATAAATAAGATTTACGCTGTTTACCATTGCCCAACACCGGAAGTTCGCCAGCGTTATTCTTTAACTTTTCATAAAAGTCATATACATGTCCGTGTGTATAGCGCTCACCTAAAATTGACACAAACCGGAAGATCCAAGATTGAAACCCAAATCCTTCGCAATAGGCTGAAATAAGACCTTCGCATGCCGCTTTAGACGCACCGTATAATGAGGTTTGAATTGGAAAAGGACCATCTTCTGGAGTGGGAATGACAGGGGACTCTCCGTATACCGAGCCCGTGGATGAGAAAACAATCTTTTTAACATCATTGGCTCGCATCGCTTCGAGTACATTGTAAGTTACAATCGTATTCTGCTCCAAGTCTCTGCGAGGATGCTCTGTACCGAATCTAACGTCAGCGTTGGCTGCAAGATGAAATACAACGGTGCCATTCTCAAAGGCTGGCAGCAAGCTATCAAGATCGAGCAAATCCAGCTCTAAAAATTTAAAGTTTTCATCAAGCAATGCGTCTTTGATAAAGGCAAGCTGACCGGTGGAAAAATTATCAATCCCAGTGACTTTGCAGCCGGTTGACAATAAGCGATCAACCAAACTACTCCCTATAAAACCAGCACAACCTGTAACAATAAAATGATTCGACATATAAACTTTCCTGAAAATAAATAAGTTGAAAAACCGAATTATTGGTCACTGCAAGCAATAAAAAATACTTATTATAAAATATCTAACCACTTCTCCGATCTAGTCTCTGGGACATCCCAAGACATGCAATACAAAACAAAGGATAAAATGGTGGGAGCGCCGTCATGTTTGCATGAACTGACAGAATAAACACAATAAAAATAGCAAAATACGGACGGACTTCGGAGACATTTTCATAATATGAAGCACTAAATCCACTATACAAAATTTGCATTAATAGCATTAAGAATAATGCGAATGCGATTATTCCTGACTCTACAAATACTCTAAAAATGCCGGCATCGATGATAAATTTATCTGGAATAAATTCAAATCCAGCTGAGGTTAATCGAGGACCGACACCGAACATCACCTCCAAGAAATTCAGCATCAAGCTATGTTTAACAATACCTCCCGCAGACGTTTCCATAAAATAATCAATAGGAGATAAATCCACGACAGATATACGGGTTAAAAGAAAACCTATTCCTATAATCCCAATACTTCCAACTAACTTACCACCAAAGTTTGTTTTAACGGTGAAATAAAATGCTATGTAGTACCCAATTAAAGCAATTAAGATAGATGTAGACAAAGTTGCTGCCGCCGCTACCAATAACGGAATTGACAGTATTGTCGCAACCCAAAACGGTTTATTTTGAAGATTGAAAAATGCAACCAACCCGAGAATAAAAAATAATGCCCCAGCCGAGCCAAGAGCACCCCCTGTAAATAAATTAAGTCTAGGAAACGAAAAACTTCCAATGGTCCGGCTGACTTGCTCAATATTATCGGTGTCTTCAATGAAATTGAGAAATGGATATAAGGCCTCTAAACTTCGTGGTATAAAAATAATACCTACGATATTCAGTAAAGAAAGAATGGCCACCAAAGAGAATGATACAATGCTAATAAACAACGCCTCTTCATGCAAACCAGGGTTCTTTGAAGTGCTATTAATCACTACCAATAAAAATAGTAACGGCAGTGCGTACTGACGAATGATTAGCGGCAGATAACTTAGCTCACCAACGTGATATACATTAAGCGATGAAGTCAAAATCGATAATGAAAAAATTAATCCCAATAAACTCATATTTTTTTTTCTTATTCTCTGCACTGCAACATTTAGAGCTATTGTTAGGACAACAAAAAGATCTGGAAGAATAGCAAGAATTTGATTATCTGGACTCTGGGCTCTAATTAAAAACATAAATGGGAATAAATAGAATGGAAGTAAAATCGTCCTTCCAAAAGACTGCATTCCTAACCCTAAGAAACATAGGAAAAGCAAACCAATACCAAAGAAAGGGCTAATACTTAAAAATATTAAGCTGAATATGGCCGAATATATAGTAGCAAAAATTATGAAATCCAAATTAATTCTAGCCATTATCTACAATGCTATCTTTGAATTGTGACGCCCACACAGTTTCAATTTCGTAAAATTCATGCCACTATCTTTAAAAATGATAAGAGATACGAACAAAGAAACGGTATATTCTCTGCGCCATGACATTGCGGCGGAATATTTTCCTTAGTATAGCAAAAGATTTCTTTCCTTGAGCACCGGCTCGTATTTCCAACAAATCCTCGCGACTCTGCCTTTCTTCATACAACCCACGGGATATAAGAGAACTTCCAGGAACTTGATTATCGTCATCGATAGTACAAAAAATTTCAAACTTTGGAACTCCGTATTTCAAGGGTAATACACTTGTGTCATTCCAAAGTCGCTCAAAGTCAAATGGAGTTTCTTTTGGCCATCGTCTAAGAAAAAACTTTCTATCCTGAACAAGCCGATAAAATAAAGTTTTAGAAAATATACCGGCGAGAGAGATGATCGCACTTTTAGTACCGATAACCCTTAATGAATTTTGAAGCCTTATTTTATGTGCCTCCTTGTCGTAATCCACTACAGACATACAGTTAAGAGACTCCTGCGATAAACCGTCAAATTCTGCGATAAAAGTCCCTAACCCGAACCAAGAATATCCCATATATTCTGCATCCAATAGTTTCATTTCGCTGACAACATCATTCAAGCGATCTGCACCACAAAGACATATTTGATCTTCTATCCAATAAAGGAGGTAGTCAGTTTCGACTGCAGCTATCATCGACTGTGTATCACGCATCCAACCTCCGTTAGATTCAATATTATACTCGACGAGTTTATCCCCAACATTTTCTCGTAAAAACTGAAGCGCTTCATCACCCAGCGGGCCTCTCGCATTGATGATCCACTTATCAATCGACGCTCCCTCAAAACTCGAAAACGAATCTTTCATTCGCAATAATCGCTCTCGGGAGTCAATACGAAAATTAGAAAATATTGACAAGCTCACAAAATATCTACCTCGTCATCTGAAAGATTATTTACTGAAATCCACGCAGCAAGAAGTGCAAAGCCGTAAATAACACCGCCGTTTAGAGCGCCAATAAAGTACCCATATTTTGAGACGAAAAAAAACCCACCTAATATGGTGAACACGGACGATGGAATTAAAATGAGGGATACCCAGTGCGTTTTACCACTTTTGACCAATAAATTAAATGGTATTTGCAATAGAATGATCTCTACAGTGACCACGGATAGTGCGAGGAATAACCATAATGTGTCTTTATATTCTTCTGGTATCAATCCAATCATTTTTGCAGTGAAAATACAAGCTGCCATTAAAAAATTTATTATAACAAGGGAGAAAACAATTCTGAAAAAGTGAAACAAAGACTCTCGATAAGCATCCGTAGATTTTTTAATAGCAAAAATATGTGGGCCGAAAACTGTTTGAATCCCGACCATAACCATCTGCATTGGGATTAAAAACTGCAAAGCAAGATTATATTCAGCTACAGAGGACGCTCCGAAATTTTGAACCAAAAAGTATCTATCACTCAATGAACTAATGAGCATCGCCACAGCGCCTGGAACCAACGGCAACGATAACTTTAACGCGCGATTGAGGTAGCTAAAATCTATTTTAACCGTAAAATATCTTGAGCAGCCATAAAGGGTAGCTACAAAGCAAAGAGCTTCTCCAACTGCTATGCCCGCTAGCCGGTCAAATGATGTATCCAGTAGCCCCAACCCAATATAAACAAAGGATATAGAGAATATAGTTACGCAAAAAAATTTCAAACCATTGTACTTGACAACTAAAGCCGGCCTCTTAAAAGTCACTAAAAACGAATACAAAATTAAATTGAATGATGATGCCAATAAAATAAAGGCGACAATGATAAGTTTTTCATTTGCATTATTAACTAAATTGAATGCAGAGCTAAACATGCCAAAAGATATTTCTAATATGCTACATATTCCAATAAACGCACTAACGAAAAAGAAAACCGCCAATAAAACTGTTGTCAAAGCATCTTTTTTATAGGTACGATCATACATTCCAGATAAATCTTTTGTGATGAATACATGCAAGCTTAATGTTATTATTGGCACAAGCATTCCAGCTGCAGAAAAGATGTAACCAAACTCGCCAAACTCTTCTTTTGGCATCCAAAAAAGATAAAAAGGAAGTAAACAAAAGGCTAGGACTTTAAATAGGCCGTCAAACGCCGAGATCAGTGCGATACTCTTGAACATTTTTTACTATACTCTAAGGTTATAAAGCATACGCAGCGCTCTGATCCAAGATGAGCCAGGCTATCTAATAAGATAATTTGCTTGTCGCAATAATACCGACAATGTACTAGCGAAAAACCGCCAAAGCGTAAATGTTTTCCAATAAATTAGCGACGTATAATGTCGGTGATCATGTCGATACAGTCTTTTCGTACAAACAGTAAATTAACAAATGAATATCGATTTTCAAGAAATGGGGTGAACTCCAACCGTCTCACACCTCTCGGGATTATGACGAACGGCACGTAATTGAACTCATCTAGGAAAACGAAAACATCATGGAAATAAACCCTATTTGCCCGCATTGCGTGGCCTAGTTCAAGTTGAATGAACTTAATCGCGCGTTTTGAAAGCAAGTTTTTTGCGCCTTTTAGAACGTTAAACTCATGTCCCTCGACGTCTATCTTGACAAAGTCGATCTGGGTGACGCCTAACTCGCCGCAAAGCCTGTCCAGTGAAGAAACCTGTACTTCAATTTCATCTGTTTTTTCATGATAACCAATTTCTGCCATGTCCGAAAGCGAATCATGTCCAGAATTTTCAAGATGTACATTTGTATAAAACTTCGCAGTTCCTTCATAATCAGATAATGCTAACTCCGATGTAACTACTTTCTGACAATTATTTGGTTGCAATCTTGCAGTGACCATCGTCAAGTTTCTTTTAAGTGGATCTACTGGGTATAGCGCCCCTTTATAACTAGCCCTCAATAACTCTGCGGACCAGTCGCCAACATTAGCGCCGATATCAAAAAAAATACTTTCTTTAGTAGAATTAAAAGCCATAAATTTTATAAGGTTTAACTCTCCATTTGTACGTATGTCAGCCTGCTGATCATTATCATAAACTGATACCACTAATCTACAAAATTTCACAAGCTTTGTGCTTTGTGATACTGCGTGAGCAAATACCTTTAGTACTAAATTTTTGCCCATAACGCCTTCTCCATATTAATCAAAATTTCATTACAAGCTCTATCATATGACCCTAAAACATCTTTTGCTGTGGATATATATAAGCCTAAAGTAACTATCGAAAAACGCTTACCAACCGCTGAAAAAATACAAGAAATTCTGAATTCCTCTTTTTACATCCAAAAAGCTCGAAAGGGAGCAAATAAAATGCTAGTACTGCAAGTACCCCGTAAAATTCTGAGGCGGGTTCGATACTCTTAAATTTTTTCTGTGTATGCATTAGGATTATAAATCGCGCGTGAATTTTTCGTTAAATCATAGCTTGTTTAATTGCTATATTTACTTTGAATGCATGACTTAATTTTGACGACAGGTTATAAAAAGATGGCTGTAGTGTTAATATTTTCCAATATGTCACTCTTAATTTCATTATCGTAAACACCGGCTTTCAAAATAATGTGAGGCGACACAATATCTTCTAGGATCTTTGGTGACTCGACAAAAAGATTCGAACCATAGAGCCGCTTACCTTGCTTATTTCTGTCGTTATCCAAAATACCCACTATCTTGCTCGTATCAAGGCCCATTTGAATTAAAAATTGTGCGAACACATGCGCACCGAAAAGATATATAGGACATTCAATCTCTTTAAGCTGATCGTTATAATCCGCTATCATATTTTTATGTGTCTTTATAAATTTAAGAAACAACTCTTTATTTTTTTTATATAAATTTGGCGGCAACTCATTTTTCACCGCATTTAAACTTTTAACCGCAGAGTAGAAAATACTATGATCTTCCATAAAATATTCTTTTCCAATTATATCAAAACCGTACTTTGCCATTAGGTATTCTATATAAGGCTCTGTGACAAAAAAGGTATGTTCAAAGTTCAGGCAGTTGGTGTAGTTTCTCTCAAGCATTTCTTGCATATTAGGCAATGTAAATATCAACTTATCACCATCTCTCATATAACCAGAAAGATCATTCATAAATTGACAAGGGTCATATAGATGTTCAAAAAGATGGGAATGAACATAACAGTCATAATGAGAATCTGAAATAAAATTATGATCAAAAAATCCCTTAATCCATTTGGCATTACTAGAAGCTATCGGTGTAGGATTGGGCTCAATAATACTCCAGGGTATTTGATCATAATCCTCATATAGCTTCGCCAAACGCCCATGACCACCGCCAATTTCTAGGACTGCTTTAGGCGCATGCTTACTTATAAAAGACGCGAAGCTCCTGTGATGGAAGTCCCAAATTTTTCCGATATCACCAGAACCATGAGATGTTTTGTACAGTATCTCCAACGGAATTAGCTTTTTTAATTGGACTAGCCCCGAAGAAACACCTATTCCCCATACACTATCGGCCAACAAATCTTCGCTCTGAGGGTGGTCGACACACCCCATGAAGATCGGGAAATCACTAAGAGTATAAAGATGCTCAACATCATCTAGTCCAGAAATTAGATCTGCAGATCTTTCAATCATTTTCATATAACTACCTTTTCGCTTTAGCAAAAATTAGACACATCTAAAATGGGTTTACCTAGAATGAGCCTCGGCTAAAAAACTTTCAATAAAATAGATACACCCTCAACAATTATTTTTGAAAAAATTATTTAACAAGTACTCGCAGTAAAATTAAGCAATTTTCAACATGGACTATCATCCAAGCCGAAAATGTTGAAACGAATTGAACATTATCTTTTTTTTTCAGCGAATGCATTATCTCACAGCAAGCATGCACTCCAGCTTCTGTATTTGTTCTCATCAAGGGAGAATATCTCCACGTAAAATTTTGTAACCTTATGTTACTGAAGGAACAACTAGTTACTTACAGCAACGGCTCTCCCTAAAAAACTTTTGACAATTTTTATCAAAACTTGGCTGGAAAAACTATCAAATCCTCTCCGAGGCTACTTACTCTCATGTTCACTTGCAATACGCCCATCGCCTCGTAAAGTGTCATCTTCGATCCTGATAACGTCGTCTACCTCAGGAGAGGAAGCCTCAATTAAAATAATATCCTCCAAAGTAACAATTCGATGCTTGATTCCTGCAGGAATGGACCAAATTGCCCCAGCCTCTAAAGTTTTCTTATCTATATGCCCCTCTCTATCCTCAAACCAGGCTTCTACAGAACCTTCAATCAGAAAGTTAGTTTCTTCCTTTTCAAGATGATACTGAAAACTAGTCCTTGTCCCTTTTTTTATATACAGTTTTTTCATTACATATCGTTTTTCTTCATCACCCACACCTTCATTATTCCGATAATTTATCCAAACTTCTCTTCCCCAAGGCTTATCGACAACCTTAGCCTCGCTTTCATCGTAATGCCAATCTCTTCCAGTTAAATTAATCATTTTTTATACTAAAGCCTCCGTCAATCACAATTGCTTGTCCTGTAATATACTCATTTTCCGAACTTACTAAAAACAAGACCAATTTGGCTATTTCGCCGGGATCAGCCATGCGCTGTAATAAGATACTTTCTACTTGATCTTTAATCCGCTTACTCCACGTACTCTTCGTCATCTCTGTATTAGTAAACCCAGGAGCGACAGCATTAACTAAGATATCAGGAGCCAACTCTTTCGCCAAACCAGTTGTTAAATTAATAACTGCTGCCTTCGACGAGGCGTATGCTACTCGGCCTACCGAAGAATAAAGACCTTTGATAGATGCAATATTTATTATTTTCCCTAAACCTACTGACGCACGCATTACCGGTACCACATGTCTCGTAACATTCGCCAAACCAAACACATTAATGTCATAAATAGAGCGCCAATCATCATCAGATAACTCTTCAAATGGTTTGGATACATTTATGCCAGCAGAATTTATCAGTATGTCTATCTGATCGACCCTTGATATTTCTTGAATGACGTCCTCTTCCTTACATACATCAAAAATAACGTATTCCGCCTCAAGCTCTTCGACTAGTTTGATCAAATTAGGAGACAAGGTTCTGCCGTGAAGGATCACATCATAACCCCTAACTTTCGCGAGTCGGGCTATCGCCTCTCCAATACCGCGCGAAGATCCAGTAATAAGCATCTTTTTAGTCATAATTTTTTAACTTTTCAAAGACGACATTTTTTCACTCGAAGGTAGCTTACCGCTCTCTATCACGCTTCTGTAAAGATTAAGTTTACCTAAATTGTAAATGAAATGATCAAATGGTTCGTTGTGCATAGGCGACATATTTAAATAAATCAAACTGGTCAAAATATTAACCTTACACATATCTATCCCTTTACTATTCAAAAACGATATAAATTTATCTCTGCCTGTGACTAGCGCTTCTGGAGTGTTATGCTCGATTTTTACGTTTCCTTTCTCATCTTTTAAATAAGAAAACTGACCCTGCTTGATAAGTTTATAGGACACAATCATTCCGCCATTAAGCTTAGCAAAATCATAATATTGATCGCCGTAATCTACTAATCCAGAAAAGTCCTGTCGCCAATCTAAAAGGAGGAAGTTACCATCATTTTTCAACAAAACATTATCGAACTGCAGATCGCCATGGAAATTCGATGGTGTACCATTGCTTAAATCTCCCCAATCGATAGAGTTAAACAGTTCTTTTATTGAGGGGACATTAACTCCATTTATAGATGAAGCCTCATCAATCAATGAATGCCTCTCATGATATTGCTTCAACCTTTTATTGGTCTTTTTATAATAAAAGTCAGAGCAGGCGAGCTTGAAAGCCCTCAACTGAGAGCGATTAAGCCTTGCTTTCACCCACAAATTCTCATCCAGCCAAGCCAAAAGCTTCTCCATAATGCCATCATCGATAACATCATAGAGCACTTCCCCGCCAACCATATTGTAAGAATAAAAATTCTTTTTCAGAACACTTATCCGAGGGCATAGGTCTCCAAGGATGAGCGCGCGCTCATGTCTATTTTTTATAATCGCTTCATCAGCAAAAAACTTTATTACATTGTTGCCAACGAAATACAAAAACTCGTCTTGTTTACTAAAATCAAAGTCAACATCCGATGTTGACATTGCTTCATTAGCTTTCGTATATCCCTCGATGTTCCCTGTATCGTGCCAAGTAAAATATCTTGGGACTAACTCACAGCCAATTAGGGTTGAAAACCCGTTAGATACTTGGAACTCGCCAGCTTTTACTTCATTATTTTTCTCTAACGCATCAAAAAAAACTTGATACGCGTTAATTCCAGCAAGCCCAATAAACGCATTTTCATTATCATTTATCGTTTTATCTTCCAAGCCAACAACCCTGTTATTAAAAATCTCAGCTGTACAATAGGGCTCCGAATCCTCAACAGCACTCACACCTAACCAATTTTCAGACGGTGGAGGGATATCTTCTAAAACTAGTGTGTCTGAAGCAAAAAATATAAATGGGGAATCTAAGTATCGCCTACATTGCATCAAAGAGTAACCAGGCCCAGATCCCTCCCCAGTGTATCGGTCTACTTCAACAATCGTAAACGTACGATCACTGTAAGCACATTCCAAATAATCTATGATGGTTTCTTTTAAATACCCAACTGCAATTACAATTTCCACTGCAGGATCAAATTTTTCAATGATGTGGGAGAGCACAGCCTTAAAATCAACAGGTAATAGTGACTTATTAATTTTTTTCGTTAATGGAAACATCCGAGTGCCAACACCCGCTGCCAAAATACATACTTTATATTTCATAATGTGATTAACTATTTCTATTTCATTTAAGAATCTAACACCCTAAACAACCATTTTCTAAATTTTATTGATATTCTCTTCAGGAAAATATTCAAAAAACTTTTCATACATTAGTTTGGAATACTGCATCATTTGCCACCTGCTATTAAACCCATATTTTTTCTTAGCCCACGACAGCCCCTCTTCCACAAATAACTCTAAATTCAATTCGTAGGATTCTGTTTTTATAACCGCTCTCTTATCCGCCAAAAAAGACTCCTCCTCCTCAGCAAAAACTCTGGTAGTAATTGCAGCAGCCCAATCATTTACATAGGCTTTCGCAATAATTTCACTCTCAGATAAATACCCTCTAAAATTATCGCCATCAAAAAGAAAATTCATGTATGTCGGGTTATCGCCATTTAGTAACTGTTCTATAACTTCTTTTCTTACAAAATATGCATTATTATGAATAAACCAAAAGTACTTTAAGGACTCCGGACCAATTAAAGCTTTTTCACCCCAATTTTTTGAACACGGAGAACAAATTCCTAGCCTGGGATACTCTTCAAATATCTTTCGAAGAATCGCAATAGTATTTTGACCTTCTGGCAGCTTTGTATCATTTGTTATGAGAAAAAAGGAATCGTACTTTGCCCAATCATTTCCTTTCCAGAGCTGAAGAAGCCCATAATTCATTCCCCTCGAATATCTGAGTCCACTCGCTATAACCTCTTCATCTTGAACATGCCAAGTACAATATTTAGATAATTTACTAGCGTCCGAACCTGCTTCTACGACAAAAATATCTGTATGCTTAGAGTCAGTCGCTAGCACCCGCTCCACTAATGCATCTGTTTCTTTTGGTAGATTCCTATTTAAAACTATGGTCGCTGTTTTCTTCATTTTATTTGCTCAAGTTAAAAGATGTCATATATCTTTGAATACTCGCTTTTACTGCACTTTTCAGAAGAGCATCTAAATCGTTTACTTTTAATCGAGCTTTATTTTTGATTTCGATAGCCTTCTCATTTGAAAACACATAGTGTCCAGCGATAATGGAACGATCAAAATCAGATGCAGTTGTTTCTTTAAGCATCCACTTTTTCCATTTCAAAGAATTATATGAAAGTGCTAAAAACTCATCTAACAACTTTGTTTGGTTAGTTTCAGTCAATATTTTTACTAGTGCTCGCGTCTCTGCAACGCCATACTCAGGAGCAATATTTGCTGCATGAATTCCCAGCCGAGGCTGCCACTTGAGAGCCTCTGAAGAAAGGTAATCCGCATTATGCTCTTTCATCCAAATCCCGTACTTATTGCAAACTTCAATCATCCTAGGAATATGAATTTCAGGAGGCAGCTCGCTCCCAGAACGCACCGGAGAATCAAAAGAACCTACATTCCCTGTTTCCATGACCCTCGTTCCGGCTTGAATGACAATAAAGGATGGAAAAGGGTAATTATTTACTTCACAAAACTCTTTCATTTTCGCAAGTGTGTACTCCAGCTCTTCTTTGGAGTTATTGCCACCACTTTGCTCCTCAGTTCCAATTTCGAAAATTATTTCTTTACCCTTTTGTTTGGCATATGACCAACAAAAATCATACAACTCGTAAACTCTTTCTAAAATATCATCTACGCTGGGCTTGGAGTGTATATCTACACTTGGATCAATGTGTAACATGTGAAAGCCAGCATCAATATCTGCTTGAAAGGAATCTTTTGCAGACTGCATCGCGTCTTTTAAGGCCATATTTTTATTTTTTTCTAACTCATTTTGCCAAGGACCCCCATGGTCACGCGCAAGAATTATATTCTGACTTACATCATTTTCGATTACATAATCTGCAAATTGTTGTGTAGCCCAGTTTTCCACATAACCGCCGCCAAATTGCTCGGAATCAATTTGCCTTCTGCTGGCTATCAACATTAGCGGGACAGCATGCTCTCCTGCTAGCTCTATTGTCGCATCTATGCAGTTCTTACTCATTGGTCCAACACCTAAAAGCGTGCAGTTTCGTCCTGACCTAAAATTCGTTAGCCTTTCTTTGAGATTCATGCAGTCCATTCTCCTAAATTAAGTTTATTAGCAGGCAAATCATTCGGATCAAAAGGCACAAAAAAAGTTTCCATAATATGAAGACAGGCTTCGGCCACTGCCCTATCCCCACCAGCTCGGTCCGTGACATAATCGGAGTAAGATTTCGCTATTCTGTCGGCATTTTTAGGCGCAATAGAGTATCCAACTTCTCTCATAACATAGTGATCAAATATTCCATCACCCATATAAATTACCTGCTTAGGATCGTATCTTTTTTTGATCCAATCAATTCTCTTGACTGTACTGACTAAGTCGAGCGAAAAACCCATGTCTTCACTTATACGTTTATTACTGATCGAGAATCCTTTACGGTCCCCGGTAACAAAACGAATTTCAATATGACTACTCAGTAATCTAAGAGCATCATTATCATCAGGGCCGAAAATTTTTAGAGATTTTCCTTCTTCTGAGTATAGGAAATGTCCTGTGGTCATAACGCCATCAACATCTAAAATAAGTACCTCAAATTTCATAATATGGACCCTTTACTTTTTCTTCGTCTAAATATAAAAATCCACCGTGAGTAAAAACTCCATCAATGTTCGTTATTAGCTCATCAATGACAAGTTATCTAGCTCCATATTTTGAGCTCCAAAGCCAGAGGCGCCATCTTAATTGCCTCAGGTCTGGAACCAAAAATAACCAAGACTTTCTTCAGCTCTTCCAATTGATTAATTTCTCCACAGAACGCGAGTTTGTCCTGTTACTTACAAAGCCGAGGGCACTTAAACTAAAAAAAACAAAACGCTCCCCGACTATGTCCGAATTCCACCCGAAGAGCTTTTGGATTTGATGTAATCCTCCAGCGTACGGCCAAGGCCCTCATCCAAAGACATGCTGGGACCCCAGTCAGTTGAAAACAACTCGGACGAACAAAGTAACTTCCGAGGCGTTCCATCCGGCTTATCCTCATCCCAGCAGATAGCGCCGTTAAAATCGGTAACTCTTGCAATTTTTTCTGCTAATTCTGCAATTGAGTAGTCGGATCCATACCCAATATTGATATGACTCACCATCGGCTCTGTTATGCTTTGGTATGTAAAGTTGGACATAGACATCACATGCAAGCACGCCGACGCCATATCGTCGACGTATATGAATTCGCGCTTAGCTTTGCCTGTGCCCCACACTGTAACGCTCCGCTCGCCAGCCGGAGTGGAACGATAAAAACGATCTATTAGAGCCGGGATTACGTGACTATTTAGAGGATGGTAGTAATCTCCAGGTCCATATAGGTTAGTAGGCATCACACTTCGAAAGTCTGTTCCATGCTGCCTATTAAAGCTTTCGCATAGCTTTATTCCAGCTATTTTCGCTATTGCGTAAGGCTCATTCGTAGGCTCAAGTAGCCCGGTTAGCAGAGATTCCTCGCGCATTGGCTGATCACAAAACTTTGGATAGATGCAGGAGGATCCCAAGAACAGCAACTTATCCACCCCTCCCTTCAAACTAGCGCTTATCACGTTATTTTGAATTAGCAAGTTTTCGTGAATAAAGTCTCCAGGGAAGGTGTTATTCGCGTGTATACCACCAACTCTCGCTGCTGCGAGATAAACCTGATCAATTTGATCACTGCTAAAAAATTTATCGACGCTAGACTGGCACCGCAGGTCGACATCCTCTCCAGCTTTTAAGTGCTCGATTCGCCTCTCGTCTATGTCGTAACCTACAGTGCTGAAAATCTTAGAAAATTCTACGCACAGCGGTAGCCCCACATATCCCAGACCAATCACCCCAATGCGAGGCATGTTATCGCTCATCATTACCTCTTAATAACCTTAACTATTTTCAGCAGGAGCTCCTGCCTTCTCGACTTCAGAGGAGATCCAGTTGTAAGTTCGTTCCATACCTTCTCGTAATGGCTGGCTCGGACTCCAGTTGAGGTACTCGGCGATGAGCTTATTATCTGAATTGCGACCTCTCACACCCTCGGGTCCAGGGATGTTTTTTATACTTATGGTCTTTCCAGAAATTTCTATTGCCATTTTAGCTAAATCATTAATGGCAATCATTTCCTCTGAGCCAATATTCAAGGGCTCGGGGACTTCTGATCTCATAATACGGGTCGTCGCATCGATACACTCATCGATATAGAGGAATGACCGAGTTTGGAGACCATCGCCCCACACCTCGATTTCACCGCCATCAGGGCACATTGCAACTTTACGGCACATCGCAGCGGGAGCCTTTTCTTTTCCACCGGACCAGGTACCCATTGGACCAAAAATATTATGATAGCGGCCGACCCGACAGCGCATTCCATAGTTGCGATTAAATGACAAGTACAAGCGCTCCGAAAATAGTTTCTCCCATCCGTATTCGCTGTCCGGATTCGCTGGATAGGCACTATGCTCCGAGCAATTTGGATTTTCAGGATCCAACTGATTATGTTCGGGATACATGCACGCTGAGGATGAATAATACACTTGCTTTATATTGCGTTTATGACATGACTCCAGAACATTTAAATTAATTAAAGCCGAGTTATGCATTATGTCCGCATCATTTTCTCCAGTGAAAATATAGCCTGCACCGCCCATATCTGCGGCCAGCTGGTACACCTCATCAAACCTTTGATCGATAACACTTCGCACAAAGTTTTGCTCGCGCAAGTCTCCAACAGCAAAATCATCCGCGTCTGTCGGTGCGTGCTCATTATATTTAAGATCAACGCCCCTTACCCAAAACCCTTCGTTTTTTAGCTCTGTTACGAGGTGTCCTCCTATGAAACCCCCTGCTCCGCAAACCAACGCCGTCTTTTTCATCTCTTTACCCTTCAACTTGATCGTTACGTTCTACCATACACATCAGAAAATCTGACGATATCGTCTTCTCCAAGGTAGGCACCTGACTGCACCTCTATAAGTTCCAATGGAATCTTCCCGGGATTTTCAAGCCAATGCTTACAACCCACGGGTATATAAACAGACTGATTCTCTGCGATGACCATTTCTTGATCGTCTTTTCCAACTTTTGCCGCACCCGAAACGACTATCCAATGTTCCGCTCGATGGTGATGCATCTGTATGCTGAGTCTCGCACCTGGCTTGACTGTTATGCGCTTCACTTGATACCGATCACCATGATCTACCGAGTCGTACCTGCCCCAAGGCCGATACACCTCTCGGTGTAACTGCCATTCAGACCTTCCCTCACTCTTTAACTGCGATGCGATCGCTTTTGCTTCCTGAACCCTTTGTTTGTGAGCGATCAGCGTCGCGTCCTTGGTGGATACCACCACAACATCATCCAGGCCTATTAAAGCAACCAGCTTGTCATCCGCCCACACAAAGGAGTTCCTCGTGTCAATAAGTTTGACATCGCCTGCCGTCGCGTTACCTGAATCGTCTTTATCGGATACATCCCACAGCGATGTCCATGACCCTATGTCGCTCCAGCCAGCATCCATCGGGACGACCACCGCGTCGCTGGTTTTTTCCATGACCGCGTAGTCGATGGAATCGTCAGGGCATGCCGCAAACGCCTCAACGTCCACCCGAATAAAATCGAGATCGTGAGACACATTAGCTAAAGCCCCATCACAGGCAACTGCAATGTCCGGCCTGTGAGTCTCTAATTCCTTTAAATAGTGACGGGCCTTGAACAAGAACATGCCACTGTTCCAGAAATAGCCCCCGTGATTCACATACTCGGCAGCGGTCGCCGCATCTGGCTTTTCCTTGAACGAAGCAACGGAATAGTACCCTTCCACGGGCTCTCCCGCTTCAATGTATCCGTAACCCGTATGAGGCTCCGAGGGAATAATCCCAAACGTCACAAGCTTACCCGCCTCGGCCAACGGCACAGCCGTTAGCACAGCATCAGTGAATGCGTCTTGATCCGCTATAACGTGGTCGGCGGCCAGCACCAAAAGAAGAGGATCTTCCTCTTTCTCAATTAAAGCTGCTAACGCTATAGCCGGTGCGGTGTTGCGGCCCACGGGCTCCAAAATAATTTTCCCAAGGGCGTCGATCTCCCGAAGCTGTTCAGCCACAAAGAAACGATGTTCCTCATTACAAATAGTGATTGACTCCGTAGTAGCCAAACCGGACAACCGCTCAGCCGTCTGTTGGAGCATCGTTTTGTCGCCATTCAACGCCAGGAATTGCTTAGGGTGGCCGGCACGAGACAGTGGCCACAACCGTGTCCCTGATCCGCCCGCCATTATGACCGGTGTAATCACTTAAGTTGCTCCTCACAATTGATAAGCACCCTTATCACGACTTAGCCCCTTTATCGGAGCCATCCGAACCCACCTCACCTTTCAGGGCCTCGATCTCTTGCCTCAATACTTCATACTCCTCGAGCTTTCGGCCCAGGAACGCGGTCGCAAGCGCGCTCTTCTCGGCAATGCCCTTGGGTGTTAGCACGTACAAGTACGCGACCTTGGTACCCGACTTCCTAAAATTATCGGCCTTCACAAAGCCGCGCTCGATGAGCGCCTTGAGCGCATAATTAACCCCGCCCAATGACACGCCGAGTTCGGCTGCGAGCTGACGCTGGCTGAACTCGGGGTTGGCCTCTAATGCACGAAGGACCCTGAGCCTCAACTCGTCTCGGGCTCCGGTGCTTAAAGCGGTGTCGCTATTTTTAAGCACAT
>MDTB01045948.1_pt1 | contig 19910 bp, 23 predicted proteins | sample 811161 | NCBI WGS metagenome assembly MDTB01 (sample SAMN05326650, study PRJNA326480) | marine metagenome | isolation source: seawater | place: Mediterranean Sea | collected 2009 | reverse complement strand
CTCCGGCACTGAGCCCCGCAAGCTCAGACCGAGCATCACCGGCAGCTGCAGCACAAGAACGATGCCGCCAATCCCCGACATGAAGCCGGAGATCACTGAGTAGGGCATCTGCACGATGAACTGCCCCAGCCGTAGCACCCCGAAGATCACCTGGAACAGTCCGGCCACCAACGCCACGGTGAACGCCAGAGCCAGCCCCGTGCCGGTGCCGTAGGTCTGCACCATCGTGGCGATGATGCCGGCCATGATCACCGTCATGGGCCCAGTGGGGCCCGACACCTGGGAAGGGGTGCCCCCCAAGGGGGCAGCGATCAGGCCAAGCACGATGGCTCCCCACAGTCCGGCGATGGCGCCAGCACCGGAGGTGACACCGAAGGCCATGGCTAAAGGCAGAGCCACCACCGCTGTGGTGAGTCCCCCTGTGAGGTCACCGCGCCAGTTGTGGAGCCACTGCCGTGGCCGAAAACGACTGCTCAGCTGACGGCGAACTTCTGCGGATTCGCTTGGGGTGGAGCGCATCAGAGCTCAGGCGCAGCATTTGACTTGATTGTGCGCGACATCGCTGCACCTGCCGAGCGAATTTGTTGCAACAGGCACGCTGCTCCCTGTGCGCTGATGAGACTCTTGGCGCGGGCGAAAGGACACGGACCCCGCTTGACGGCGGGGTTTTCCTTTTCAAAGACGCATGATCAGCTCAAGATGGGAGTGATGAATCCTCAGATTGACGATTTCAGGTCGGCGTGGGGGTTCAGTACAAAGGACTCTGAGCCCGATGACGGGTAGGTCGCAGTGAATGCCTTGAGGCGTTCACGAGATTCATCGTTTGGTGTGCCCCAGCAACGGCAGCTGAGGGCACTGCAGCATTCCACCAGAACGCTCAGGGGGGCATGGCCCTTGGGATTATCGAGGTGAGCAGCAAAGGTGTCGTCATTGGCGTACAGCTCAACCCATTCGCTGACCCCAGGCTCGGGGTAATCCGCGTGGTAGGTGAGGACGCCTGGATGTTGGAGCATGACTTGCGCCATCTCCTGCTGAGCAGCCTTGAAGCGCTCCTCCAGGCCAGGCTTGATGCTCCAGTGCACCTTCAATAGAAAAGACATGGCTCGATCAGTCCTCAGCGCGGTGAGCCGTTGTAGATCACTTGCTTGACCGCATTGCCATCGGGCGAGATCAACAGCTCGGTTTCCAAGGTCGGTTGCTGCCCCAACGGCTGCCAGCCGGGTGGGCCTCCGGGGATGTTGAAGCGATAGCCGTTGGCGCTGGCGTTCACCATGCAAGGTCCTCCACCGGAGCGGTGCATGCAGCGCGCGGTGGCGTAGTTGCTCAAGCCGCCATTGAGTTGTTCGGCCTTCATGCGGGCCAGGTTGCCGGCGCGCAGCTGGCTGGGGGGAACCTGCGCCAGTGCTGCGCTTGAACCCAGGATGCTTCCGATAGCAGCGATGACCATGGTGACGCCGAGAGGTTGTCGAGCCACGGCAGAAAGTGCTGCTTCGGAGTTTCTAGCCACGGGTGGTGGGGCCGTCAGCTGAATGCACCAGATTTCCTATTCTGCTGGTGTGCAGACTTGAATTCGTGCAGATCCAGCAACAAGACATTGGGCTTGAACTGGGGAATTCGATGTTGCGCCTGCATGTTGCGAAGCCCGCACAGCCTGGCCCTTTCCCGGGAGTTTTATTTTTCTCAGATATTTATCAACTGGGCGAGCCCATCTTGCGCTTGGTTCACCGTTTGGCTGGTTACGGCTATGTGGTGGCCGCACCGGAAATCTTCCACAGACTGGAACCACCTGGCACCGTGCTCACCCCTGGCGGTATTGGGCGTCTACGCGGCAACCATGACGCCCGCCATACGGCGGTGGATGACTTTGATCGCGATACCAAGGCAGTGATTGATTGGCTGATGGACCAGCCTGAAGTCCAGAGAGACAAGCTCGCATCAATGGGCTTTTGCATTGGCGGCCATCTGACGTTTCGTGCTGCCTTTGATGCGCGCATCAGAGCAAGCGTGTGCTGCTACCCCACTGGACTTCATGACGGCGTTCTCGGTGATGAACCAACGGACACCCTGCAGCATTGCCGCTCCATAACCGGAGCAGTCCTGGCGATTTTTGGCAGCCGGGATCCGCATGTGCCTCAGCAGGCCCGCGAGCAAATCCTCACCGCTTTCGCAACCAGTGGTTTGCGTTATCACCATTTGGTGTTCGACGCCGATCACACGTTCATGCGCGATGACGGTCCGCGCTGGGATCCTCAGGCTTCTGATGAGGCGTGGGCAGCCAGCATTGGCTTTCTCGGGGCTCAGCTTTCTGGGAACAGCAGCTCGGCTAGCTCCTCGGCATCGACGTCATAAGCCCGGGCCAGGGTGCTCTCCACGGTGGAGGTGACCTCTGCAGGCAGGAAGCGCAGGGCGTTCATGGCGTCTTCTGCAATCTCCTCACTGGCCAGCTTTTCGCCTTCTGGATTGAGCTTCTCGTCATTGAGAACCGCCAGGACCCAGCTCTGGTAGGCGTAGACCAGATCTGAGAGTTCGAGATCGGGATCGTTGAAATCGAGGGCCATGGCGGCGCTTGCAACGTTTCTAGTCTGCCTGCAGAAGTCCGTTGTGCAGCCCCAGCAGCACCGCTTGGGTGGAGCAGTGAGCTCCAAGCTTGTTGTAGAGCTGCCTCTGGTAGCCCTTCACGGTGCTCAGCTGCAGTCCAAGCCGCTTGGCCTGCTGCTTGGTTGATTCATAGCGTTGCAGCCCCTCAAGCACCTGCTGTTCCCGGCCGGTCAGCTGCGGCCTGGCCAGGGGGCTGGTGCTGCGCAGTGCCGGGTCGATAAAGCAGCCCCCCTGCTCGAGGCTTTTCAGGGCCTTGAGCACCACACCGCGGCCCAGTTGAGTACCGCTGCAGGCCGCATCGATGCCCAGGTGCAGCAGCTGTTTCCAGGCAAACCGCTGCGGTTCCTCCACGATCAGCAACGTGCGCAGCTCCGGCATGGCCGCTTTGGCGCGTCTGATCAGGCGAAGGCCATTGCCTTGATCCAGGCCGTCGTGACAGATCAGCAGTTCGGGCCGGTGGGTCATCACCAGTGCCAAGCCCTCCTCTTCTGTAGTGCATGCCCCCAACAGCTGCGGCCCACGCTGCAGGACACAGACCTGACTGACGAGCAGGGGCCAGCTGCTGCTGCACAGCACCAAGCGCCGGCCCTGCAGCAGGACCTCCCCCTGCCGGCGCCGGCTCTCCACCACTGCCAGTGACGGGGTGAGGTCCATGGCCGCTGCCTTGCTGATCAGCTGGTAGGAGGGGGTGATTGTGATTCGGTAAGGCCCGATGGCCGCGTCGTCAGCTCAGGACCTGCAAGGGGCGCTGCTCCATTTCGCCGTCGAGGAACTGGTGCGCCGTGAACGTGACGGCTTTGAGCCGCTGTGGACCCGTGAAAGCTGGGCCAAGTTTCTGATCTGGCTGTCGTTGCAGTGCGGCGCTGGGGTGCGGCATGAGGAGCTCGAAGCCTTTGCCCATGCCCTTGCCCCGGTGCTGACCGGTCGCTTGCGGCGGCTCTTCTTTGAGCGGGAGCTGGGGGACCTGGACCTCAAGCTGATGGCGGATCCAGCAGAGGAGCAGGTGCTGGTCATGCCCCTGGGCCCGGCGCGGCCGTTGCCGCAGCAGGAGGTCTTGGCGGCCCTTGATCAGGCGGGGCTCGTGGCTTTGGTGGACGCAGAACCGGCCCATTGGCAACAGCTTGAGGCCCTGGTGGCGATCCCTTGGCAGAGGGATTGATCACCCCTTTGCGACCATGGCCCCTCGCAAAGGTGCTGCTGCTGTGAGCGAACTGGCCAAGACCTACGACCCCCAGGCCACGGAGGCGCGCTGGCAGCTGGGTTGGGAGAGCTCCGGTGCCTTTCACCCCTCCCCTGACGCCCCCGGGGAGCCCTTCTCGGTGGTGATCCCACCGCCGAATGTGACCGGCAGCCTGCACATGGGCCATGCCTTCAACACGGCTCTGATCGACACGATCGTGCGCTTTCAGCGGTTGCAGGGGAAAAACGTGCTCTGCCTGCCGGGGACGGATCACGCCTCGATCGCCGTGCAGACGATCCTGGAAAAGCAACTCAAGGCGGAGGGCAGCAGCAAGGAGGAGCTGGGCCGTGATGGCTTCCTCAAGCGCTGCTGGGCCTGGAAAGCCGAAAGCGGTGGCCGCATCGTCGGCCAGCTGCGCCGGCTTGGGTATTCCGTGGACTGGCAGCGGGAGCGCTTCACGCTCGATGCCGGGTGCAGTGAAGCGGTGGTTGAAGCCTTCGTCAGCCTTCACGAGCAGGGGCTGATCTACCGCGGTGAATACCTGGTGAACTGGTGTCCGGCCTCGGGCTCAGCGGTCAGTGATCTGGAGGTGGAGATGAAGGAGGTGGATGGCCATCTCTGGCATTTCCGTTACCCCCTCAGCGATGGCAGCGGCCATCTCGAGGTGGCCACCACCCGCCCGGAGACGCTGCTCGGAGACACCGGTGTGGCGGTCAATCCGTCCGATGCGCGCTACCAAGCCCTGGTGGGTCAGACCCTCACCCTGCCGCTGGTGGGCCGTGAGATCCCGATCGTGGCCGATGAGCATGTCGACGCTGAGTTCGGCACCGGCTGCGTCAAGGTGACGCCCGCCCATGACCCCAATGATTTCGCCATTGGTCAGCGCCACGGCCTGCCGTTGATCACGGTGATGGCCAAGAACGGCTCGATGAACGAGCAGGCCGGAGTGTTTGCTGGGCTTGATCGCTTTGAGGCCCGTAAGGCTGTAGTGGCGGCCATGGAGGAGCAGGGCTGCTTGGTCAAGGTGGAGCCGCACCGCCACAGCGTTCCCTACTCCGATCGCGGCAAGGTGCCCGTCGAACCACTGCTCTCCACCCAGTGGTTTGTGAAGGCGGAGCCGTTGGCCGCCCGCTGCCGTGCAGCCCTTGAGCAAGCCAAGCCTCAGTTTGTGCCGGAGCGCTGGAGCAAGGTCTATCGCGACTGGCTCACCGATATCCGCGACTGGTGCATCAGCCGTCAGTTGTGGTGGGGCCATCGCATCCCCGCCTGGTTTGTGATCAGCGAAAGCGGCGGGCGCTACACCGACACCACCCCCTATGTGGTGGCCCGCAATGAAGCCGAGGCGCTGGAGCAGGCCCGCGCCCAGTTCGGCGCCCAAGCCGAGATTGAGCAGGACGAGGATGCGCTGGACACGTGGTTCTCCAGCGGCCTGTGGCCCTTCTCCACTCTGGGTTGGCCCGAGCAGGAGGCTGCTGATCTCAAGCGCTGGTACCCCACCAGTGTGCTGGTCACCGGCTTTGACATCATCTTTTTCTGGGTGGCCCGGATGACGATGATGGCCGGCGCTTTCACCGGCGAGACGCCGTTTGCCGACGTCTACATCCACGGCCTGGTGCGCGATGAAAACAACCGCAAGATGAGCAAATCAGCCGGCAATGGCATCGATCCATTGCTGTTGATTGATCGTTATGGCGCCGATGCCCTGCGCTTTGCCCTGGTGCGTGAGGTGGCCGGAGCCGGTCAGGACATTCGGTTGGATTACGACCGCAAGGGCGAGACCTCCGCCACGGTGGAAGCCTCCCGCAATTTCGCCAACAAGCTCTGGAACGCCACCCGCTTTGCGCTGATGAACCTCGGCGGTGAAACCCCCGCCAGCCTCGGCTCCCCAGATCCTGCTGCCCTGCAGCTGGCGGACCGTTGGATCCTGTCGCGTCTGGCCAGGGTGAATCGCGACAGCGCCCAGCGCTATGGCAGCTACGCCCTGGGGGAAGCCGCCAAAGGGCTCTATGAGTTCGCATGGAATGAGGTTTGTGACTGGTACCTGGAGCTCAGCAAGCGGCGCCTGAATCCAGGGGAGAATCCCAGCGCGGAGGCTTTGGCTGACCAGCGCACCGCCCGTCAGGTGCTGGCTCAGGTGATGGAGCAGTTGCAGCTGATGCTGCATCCCTTGATGCCCCACCTCAGTGAGGAGCTCTGGCATGCCCTGAGCGGCGCCGATGAGGGCACGTTCCTGGCGCTGCAGCGCTGGCCTGAATGGGACCCCTCAGCCTTGGATGATGCGCTTGAGCGCTCCTTCAGCGAGCTGTTTGAGGCCATTCGTGTGGTGCGGAACCTTCGTGCTGTGGCTGGCCTGAAGCCGTCCCAGGCTGCGCCGGTGCTGTTCATCACGAATCGGCAGGATCTGGCTGCCACCCTGCAGCGCGCCAGTGATGACATTGCGGCGCTGACGCGAGCGGAACGGGTGGCGGTCATCGGCGAAGCACCGCAGGGTCGTGCCCTGGCTGGCGTCAGCGGTGAGCTGCAGGTGCTCTTGCCCATCGACGGCCTTGTCGATCTTGAGGCACTCAAAGCTCGCCTCTCCAAGGATCTGGCCAAGGCCGAAAAGGAGATCAGCGGTCTGCAGAAGCGCCTGGGCAACCCCAACTTCGCGGGCAAGGCCCCTCCGGAGGTGGTGCAGGAGTGCCGGGCCAATCTGGCGGAAGCGGAAACCCAGGCCGAGCTGGCGCGCCGCCGAATTACAGAATTGAGTACTGAGAAGCAATAGGCATCATCATCTTTGGAATTAATATTGTTAAGGTTTAGGGATAGAATGAATCTCTCGTCGAGGTTTGTTGAATGTGATGCGAATTCTTGTACTTGGAGACAGTCACTCGACAGTTTTTAAAGGCGCCACCTCAGATCGCTCCATTGCTTTTACGAATTTCATGGTGACAGGGGCTTCTGCGCAGGGCTCCGTGAACCCACATTCGAAAACGAATGCGCTGCAGGTTTTTAAGCAGGCTTTAGAGCAATATGCGGTGGGACATCATGCGTGTATGGTGATGTTGGGTGAAGTTGATTGTGGATTTGTGATTTGGTATCGTGCAAAAAAATATTCAGTTTCAGTCTCTTCCCAGCTTGATCGGGCGCTAAGGAATTATGAGCAATTTCTTCTAGAGGTAGTGGAGCAAAAATTTAGGCCTTCTGAGATTTTGATTTGTTGTGTTGTTCCGCCTGTTATCAAGGATTCAACGGATTCCCGCTTCTTAAAAGGCGAACGAGCATCGATAAGCACTAGCCAGCTGGAGAGAACTAAGTTGACAGTCAAATTTAATGAGAGAATTCGAGAAATGTGCAACAGGCGAAATTATAAGTTCATAGATATATATGGGCTTCTTGTTGACAAAAGCACTGAATTAGTTGATGATCGATTTTTGTCTGATAATCCTTATAATCATCATCTTGATGAAACAAAGACCAGAAACTTGTGGCATAAAGAGCTCAAGCGCCAGGTACTCAGGCCAAATAAGTCGTTTTTAAAGTTATGAGCTCTGAGTTGACCTGCAGGCCTATTGGTTGTTGTTAGAATTGAGGCTCTGCAATGCCTTTGCCTGTCTTTTGTCTTGCATTTTATTGTTTGCTTCACTTGGCGAGGTCTCCAGCGAAATATAGGCTTGTCGATGGGAAGGCGAAATCAGCGCCGTGGGACTTCACCACATCAGCAATGAGTAGAAAGATCTCCTGCTGCTGATCAAGCCAGTCACTCCATACGGTTGTTTTGGTAAAGCAATAGACCATCAGGTTGATGGAGGATGCATCCCATTGGTTGAAATTCACCAGGATGGTCTGGTTGTGGTCAATGGCGTGGTGGCTTTTGAGCAGCTTGCGGACAGCTTTGCTAATGGAATCAATTTTTGAGATGTCTTCATAGCGCAAGCCGATGTCCACTTTGATGCGGCGGTTGTACATCTGACCGGGGTTTTCAATCGGATTGGTGGCAAAGACCGCATTGGGAATGTAAAGCGGTCTGCGATCAAATGTCCGCAGACGTGTGTGATACCAGCCGATGCTTTCAACCGTTCCCTCCATGCCATTGGTGCTGATCCAATCCCCTTCTTTGAAAGGACGATTGAAGAACAGCATGAAGCCTGAGAGAAAATTCTGTGAAATCTGTTGGGTGCCAAAGCCAAGGCCAATTCCAGCACCGCCAAGCAGGGTGGCCACGGCGGTGGACGACACGCCAAAGGTCACCATCAGCGCAGCACCGGTGATGATGATGATCAAAATTGTGAACAGCCGCTCGAGCAAGCGGATGAGCATAATCTCATCTTTGGGATCTTCAATCTGCAGCCAATTCTCAAATCGTTTGGAGCGAAAAACAACCTGCCCCACGCGGATGAAGGCCCAGCCAATGGCCATGATCGTGAGGCTTGCGGAAACCTGAAGGCTGATGGAGCCATCAAACCGGTCCCCCCGGCTGGCCAGGAGACGGGCCAGCCAGCCGAGGTAAAGCGCCGAACTCAGGCCCAGCATCAAGGGCAGGCGTATGGCTTGCACGAGCCGAGCTCCGATGTGCCTGCCGCGCATCGAAATGAATGACAAGATGATCCACAGTGCCGCCAGGCCGATGCTTCCTGCGATGACACCTGAGTTGGACTGGAAATAACTCAGATCTTGAAAGAGGGGATGGTTTGTGACGAGTAAAAGCGGCAACGTCTCATATCTAAAGGTGTACTGACTGTATCGACGCCATGGCTTTGTTCCCACTGTTCTGAGTGGTGTCAGCCCACGGCTCTCGTTCGATTTCCGCAACCGCCACGATGGTGTGGATCATCGAGTCTCAGGCCCATGATTGATGCCATGCCATGGCTTGAGGCGCTGGTGGATGGCCTGCGCACTCCCTGGGGCGCGGTGCTGTTTGTTCCCCTCTACGCCCTATGGGTGACCCTGCTGTTGCCGGGCGTCTGGGCTTCGATGCTGGCTGGGGTGCTTTACGGCACCTGGGGCGGCAGTCTTGTGGTGTTTCTTGGCGCCAGCTTGGGGGCAGAAGCTGCATTCCTGCTGGGCCGCCACTGGTTGCGCAACTGGGCCCAGCAGCGCCTGCTGACCATGCCCAAACTTCAGGCCGTCGAGCAGGCCGTCAGCCGAGAAGGTTTGCGGCTGGTGGTGCTGACCCGCCTCTCGCCGGCGTTTCCCTTCAGCTTGCTGAACCTCGCCTACGGCCTCAGCGAGGTATCACTGCGGGATTACAGCATCGGTTTGATCGGCATCATCCCCGGCACCGTGCTGTTCTGCGGCCTTGGCGCCTTGGCTGGTGATGTGGCCCGTTTCGGGGATGTCCTCGCCGGTGAGGCTGACCTCAAGACCTGGGCCTTGCGGGCGGTGGGTGTGATCGCAACGCTGGCTGTGGTCTGGCTGGTGGGCCGTGCTGCCTCCAAAGCGCTTGCTCAGAGCAGCGAGGAGCACTAGTTCGGCGGCAGACGCCAGTCCCGCAGCGCGGCGATGATGACAAACCAGCTCAGACGCAGCTTGGCCAGCACTCCAGGCTTGCCGCCGAGTTCGGCGAATTTTGCTCGCCCGCAGTCGGTCTTGATCCAGCGGTGGATGGCCGGTGGGCTCATGGTTGCAACAGTTGTTGAAGCCCTGCCTCATCAATCACCGTGATGCCGAGCTTGTTGGCTTTCTCAAGCTTGCTGCCGGCTTCGCTGCCAGCCACCAAATAGCTGGTTTTCTTGCTGACCGAGCCGGTCATCTTGCCGCCGGCAGCTTCGATCAACCCTTGTGCTTCCGTGCGGCTCAAGTTGGGCAGGGTGCCGGTCAACACCAAGGTTTTGCCAGTGAGGGGCCCTGGCCCGCCACCGGTGCTGTCGCTGCTGGCGGCAAGCGGCAGCTCCAGTTCCGCCAGTTGGGACATCAGGGCCTGGTTGGCGGTTGTGCTGCACCACTGCTGCAACGACTGGCTGATCTCTGGGCCAATTCCATAGAGGTCATTGAGGCTCTCCTCATCAGCCGCTTGCAGGGCGCTCCAGCTGGGGAAGGCAGCCGCCAGGGTTTTGGCGTTGACACTGCCGATGTGGTGAATGCCAAGGGCGTAGAGCAGTCGGTGCCAAGGCCGCTGGCGAGAGGCCTGCAATGCGTTGATCAAGTTGGTTGCCGATTGCTCTCCCATCCGCTCAAGGCTGGCCAGCAGTGCGGCATCGAGCCGGTACAGGTCAGCAATGGAGCCCACCAGGCCCCGGTCCACAAGCTGTTCGATCAGCTTGCCCCCAAGCCCATCAACGTCCATGGCATCTCTGCCGACCCAGTGACGCAGCGCCCCACGCAGAATGGCTGGGCAGCTGCTGTTGACGCAGCAGGTCGCGGCTTCTCCGGCCTCTCGCACCAGTAGCGAACCACATTCCGGGCAGTGGCTGGGGAGCTCCAGCCGTTCAGCACCTGCGGGCCGCAACTCGCTCAGCACCCGCACCACCTCAGGAATGATCTCCCCGGCTTTGCGCACGACGATGGTGTCGCCGCCATGAAGATCCAGTTCCACCAGCCGATCAGCATTGTGCAAAGTGGCGCGGCTGACGCTGGTGCCAGCCAGGGCCACAGGTTCGAATTCCGCCACAGGCGTTACCTTGCCGGTGCGCCCCACCTGGGCCACCAGCCGCAGCAGCCGGCTGGGTGCTTCCTCAGCGGCGTATTTCAGGGCAATGGCCCAACGCGGCGCTTTTTGGGTGAATCCCGCCAGCTGCTGTTGCTCCAACGCGTCCAGCTTCACGACAACGCCATCGGTGGCGTAGGGCAGCTGGTGGCGCTCCTCATCCCAGCGCTGGTAGAAGGCGATGACCCCGGCTGCGCCGCTGGTGCGCTCGCGGTGGGGGTTGACGCGAAAGCCTGCCGCCTCCAGCCATTCCAGCGCCTGCCATTGGCTGCTGGGCCCTCGGGCTTCTGCGGGCAGGTGCAGGGTGTAAGCAAAAAAATCCAGCCGCCTGGCCGCGACAACCTTGGGATCGAGTTGCCGCAAGGTGCCGGCGCAGGCGTTCCTGGGGTTGGCAAAGAGCGCTTCCCCCCGCTGTTGGCGATCGGCATTGATCGCTGCAAAGGTGTCGTCGGGGATGAACGCCTCGCCGCGCACCTCCACCCAGGCCGGGGGCTGCTCAAGCTGCAGACGCAGCGGCACCGCCTGGATCGTGCGCACATTGGCTGTGATGTCTTCACCGCGGCTGCCATCGCCGCGTGTGGCAGCCCGAACCAGCACTCCGTGCTCGTAGCTCAAGGCCAGGGCGTTGCCGTCGATCTTGAGTTCGCAGACAAACTCCCTGCGTTGGCCCTCGCTCTGCTCCAGCTGACGTCCCAGCCGTTCATCCCAGGCCTGCAACTCCTCGGCGTTGAACGCGTTGTCGAGGCTGAGCAGCGTGATGCGGTGTTCAACGCTGCTGAATCCTGCCGCTGGCGGCCCCCCCACGCGCTGGGTCGGACTGTCGGAGCGGATTAGTTGAGGATCGTTCTGCTCAAGCTCGAGCAGCTCCCGGTAAAGGCGGTCATAGACCGCGTCCTCCATCTGCGGTGCATCGAGGACGTAATAGGCGTGGGCCGCCTGGTTCAGCAGCTGGCGCAGCTCCTTTGCGCGCGCCTCGGTAGCGGCATCGGGCAAGGCAGACATGGGCGGGGATCTAGCTGTTCACCAGGGCGATGCGCTCCACCCGCCAGTTGTCCTCGACCTTGGTGAAGGTGAAATCAAGCGGCAGCTCTTCGCCGCCTTCGCTTTTGAGCTTGACGCTGAGCATGATCATGCCCTCCTGGATGCGAGGGCGGCCCGAGCGCAGGTTGCGGTATTTGTTGAGCTTCAGCCCAGCCAGAAAGCGGATGAACTGCTGGCGGTTGACGTGCTGGCGGTAGCTCTTGGTGGTGAGCAGATAAGCCGCATCCACCTGCCCTGAGGCGATCTTGGTGAAAAACTGCTTGATGAGCGGGTTGATGCCCCGTGCGCTGATCACCAGCCGCACGGCGCTGATCGTCCAGTACAGCAGTAGGGCACCAGCGCCTGCCAGCAGCAGCTTAGTGCCGAGACTGCGGACTAGTGACCAATCCAGATCCATGGGCAGGGGCGGGCATCATGCGCTCTGGCACGAGTCTGCAGGACGGAGGCCCTCAGCGGTCGCACAATCGGGTCCATGCCCCTGCATCCCTTGCCTCCCCTGTTCCACCGTCTGGACCGGGAGCACTTCGATGGACAGCTTGCTGGGCTGCAGCACCCCGAGTTGCGCATCCGCTGGAGTGATGGCCGCATGAGCCGCACCGCCGGCTTGTATCGGCGTGGCCCTGGGCTCAGCGAGATCGTGCTGTCACGCCCGCTGCTGGTGCCGCTGCCACTGGAGGCCACCCTCAGCACGCTCTGCCACGAAATGATCCACGCCTGGGTGGATCGGGTCTTGAAGGTGCGTGAGGTTCATGGCCCCAACTTCCGCGCCTGCATGGAGCGCATCAATGGCGCTCAGCAGCAGTTTGAGGTGCGCTTGCGCCACCGCTATCCCTTGCCCCCGGTGGTGGCGGGCTGGATTGCGGTCTGCCCCGCTTGCGGTCGCACGGCCCCCTATCGCCGCCGCCGCCAGGGGTTGGCCTGCCGACCCTGCTGTGAGGCCCACAATGGCGGCCGCTGGGATGAACGCTTCGCTTTGGACTTTGTTCGCTCAGCAGAGGCGTCCCATGGCTGAGTTCCTTGCTGGGGTGGTGGTGAGTGGCTGGGTGATCAGCCTGTTGGGCATGGGACGGGAGGCTGCTCAGCGGCCGCGGCTGCCTAGGGTGAATTCACGACATTGAAGCTTGATGGTGGAGCGCTTCTTTGAGGGCGGGTTTGAGGAGCGCATCGAAGGCTGGATTGACCGTGGTCGTGAGCTCGGCCGCGATTTTGTCCAGGACGTCACCGCGCCCCGCACGGGGGTCGCGCGCCGCCGCCGCCCGTTGGAGGCGGTCTCCCGCCGCGGGCTTCAGGCTGCTGCTGACGCTCCGGGTTGGGGCCGTGATGACGACGTTTGGCCCGATGATGAGGTGTTCAACCTGCCCCGCTGGCAGCGGCCGGAGCCGCCACGGCCGGCTCCCCCCGATCCGCTCAACAGTGCCCCCCGCCAGGAGGAGCGTTCGCCCCAGCGCCCCTTGCCCCGTTCCAGTCGGCGCCGCCCCCAGCGCTGAGATCACCGCGGCTTAACACACTGCCCCAACCCTTTTGGGCAGCTGTTGCCAAAAGATGAGTCAGTTGATTGTTCTTGGATTTGACGCGCCCAGTGAAGCCGAGGAGGTGCGCCATGAGGTGGTGGCGCTGCAGCAGGACCACCTGATTGCCCTTGAGGACGCCGTGGTGGTGGTGCACCAGAGCGAGGGGAAGGTGGAGCTGCGGCAGGCCTACAACCTCACCGCTGCCGGTGCGGTCAGTGGTGGCTTCTGGGGCACGTTGGTGGGCCTGCTCTTCCTCAACCCGCTGCTGGGGGCCGCTGTCGGGGCAGGGGTTGGTGCCACATCGGGTGCTTTGACCGATCTGGGGATCAATGACAGCTTCCTCAAGGAGGTGGGCGAGACACTCAAGCCCGGCACAGCTGCCCTTTGTCTGCTGGTCAGGGAAGCCACCGTTGATCGCGTGGTGGAGAAGTTGCGCCGCCATGCGCCGTACACGCGCCTGCTGCAGACCAACCTCAGCCACACCGATGAGGACCAGCTCAAGGAGCTGTTGGAGAAAGCCAGCCAGCAGGCGGAAGCCCTGCGGCTCAGCTGAGTGGTGCCAGCAGCGGGCGGCGATCACGGCGGTGAATCACCACCACCCCCGGCCGGGGCACCGCACCGTCCTGGCCGCTGGGCCAGTTCGATCCAAGCGGCACCCAGCGCAACTGCTCGAGGGGCTCGCCGTTGCTGAGCTCCAGGTTGAAGGCCCTCGCTTCTTCGGCGCGGTCGGTGCGGGTGCCGTGGCGTTCGCCGGGGTGCTGCACCGCCAGGAAAAGGTTCTCGCCTTTGGGGGTCAGAGCCAGGCCGGTGAGTTCGCACTCCACCGGTCCTGTGGCAAAGCACAGCGCCTCTCCTGCCTGGGGTCCGCTGGTGGGGATCACCCAGCAGCTGTTGTTGCCAAAGCTGCCGCCGTTCTTGTCACTGTTCTGGGTGCTGGTGCCGATGTCGGTCACCATCCAGAGGTCTCCGCCGGGATCCACCGCCAGGTTGTCGGGGTTGGCAAAGCCCAGCCCACCGTCTTGCGGTTTGCCGCCGGTGGCCGCCATGGACCAGCGGAAGTCATCAGCTGAGCCGGGCGTCAGGCGCATGATCCAGCCTTCGTTCCAGGGGGTTTGCCCCTGAGGTCCCCGAAATATCGCCATGTCCGGTGTGCCGTCGCTGCCGGGAAGACCTGAGGTGAAGGTGACCAGTAGGTCGCCGCTCTGCGGGTCCATCACGGTGTCCTCCGGTCTGGCGGTCGGGGTGATGCCGGCGGCATTGGCAGCCAGGTGGGCATCGATCAGCAGGGCCCCCAGCTGGGCCTCGCCATCACCGACGTAGAGATCACCCAGGGTGCGGTAGCGCTCGCGATAGGCCTGGCGCTGGGCTTCGCTGTTGAGCCTCTCAGCTCCGCCCCGGGCGCGATTGCTGTGGGGTAGGAGCGCGGGGGCGGGTAGTGGATCCACGGCCGTCTCCGGTCGTAACGCTCGCCAGCTGCCGCTGCCATCGGGGTTGAAGACAGCCCCGTAGAGGGTGCCCTTCGCCAGCAGGCGGCTGTTGGCCGGATCGTTGGGGTCGCTGATGCTGCCGTCGCTGACAAAGCGGTACAGGTGACCGCCGCGTCGGTCGCAGCCTGAATAAACCACCAGGGGTTCCCCTGCCTTGGCAGCCACGGCCACGGCCTCATGGCGAAAGCGGCCCAAGGCGGTGTGTTTGGTGCCTGGATCGCTGGGATCGGCGGGATTGACCTCCACCATCCAGCCGTACTTGTTGCCGGCCAGGCCAAAGGGGTTGCCCAGGCCGCGAATGCCGCGGTCGCTGCACTGAAACGGCCTGGCGGAGGGGGGGAAAGCGCTGCCATCGGCATGCACCGCCTCCGGCACCTGGCTCTGGAAGTTTTCCTCGGCGCTGAGCACCGTGCCCCAGGGGGTGGTGCCGCCGGCGCAGTTGGCGAAGGTGCCGATGATGCGATCACCCAGGCCATCGTCGTAGCCGCGGCGCTTGCTGAGTCGGAAGACCGCTGTGGCGGGCCCGGTGCTGCGCAGCTGCTGGGCGGGATCATCCAAGCCGGAGAGACCATGGATGCGGCGATCTTCTCGGCCGGGGTCCCGCTGCCAGCCGCCGTTGGCATCACGTTGCAGAGCGATCACGCCCACCCCCTGATCGATGAGTGCTTCGCGGGCCAGCTGATCCACCTGCTGGGCCAGGGGCCCCTGCAATGGTTGGGACCACACATCCCAGCTGCTGCTGCTGGTCTGAAGTCCTGCCACCACGGCCTCGTAGGGCAGGGGCCGACCCACCACAGCAGCAAAACCCTGCCGCCAGGGCAGGGCGCTGATGTATTCGAAGTTGACCGTCAGCAGGGCCCGATCAGCCCCTTGGGGCAGGAGGGCCAGGTAGTCGTTGTTGAAACCAAAGCGGCTGTTGCCGACGGGTTCTCCCCAGCTGGCCACGAGGCTCTGGTCGTAGCCGGGTGGTAGTTCAAGGGCATCGCTCACCCGCACCACCCGATACGCCTGTCGCTGTTCGGCTGGGTTGAGGCCATCGCTTGGCAGGGGCAGTGTGCTGCGCACCGGTTGGAAAGGCAGGGCTGAACCGCTGGCCTGCCGCGGCTGGCGCGCGCCCCAGAGGGCGACGCCCCCGACCCCGGCTCCGAGCAGCAGCAGAAACTGCCGGCGTTGCAAGGCCATGGGGGGTTGGTGCTCTAAGGCCAGTTTAGGAACGCTGAAATCGGTGTTTTCTCGGCACACAGCGCGCCTTGGCTCATGCCTTGGCTACCGAGAGGTTCATGCTGAGTCCGCGCGATGGAACCTGCTGTTGTCGCTCTGCTGGCCCTGGGACTGAATGCCCCTGGAGCTGGCCCCACTACCGAAATCGCCATGGCTCAAGAGACGGTGGCGTTGCAGGAGGAGGTGATCACCGTGGCCAATCCCTGTGATGACGGCACTCCCTACGTGCACAACTACGGCTCGTTCACGATGCAGCAGTACGGCTTCCAGAGCTGCCCTGTGCCGCTGTTCTGAGCGGACTCACCTGAAAGCCACAGCCCAGCACTTGCAGACGGGCATTAACAGCTGAAACCAGGTGGTTGGGCATTTCCTCAGCCATCTGCGCTGGGGAGGCATTGATGGATGGGGAACCCTCCTCGAGGGCTGCCAGCAGGTCAGCCCATTGCACGACCAGTTGCTGGTCGTCGATCGCGTGGAGCCCGAGCCCCTGGAGCAATTCCGTGCAGCGCTCCAAATGCCAGAGGGTGGAGCGGTTGGCATTTTGATCAGGCCGGCAATAGGCGTAGCCACCGTCCATGGCGACATCGTTGGGCAGGCCGTTCTCATCCCGCATGCCGGCGTCGGAGAGCAACTTGCCGCAAGCCACGGCGGAGATGCCAAAGCGTCGACCCAGATCGGTCAGGGTGAGCCAGAGGTTTTGTGTGTCCATGGGCCTCCCGCGGAGCACACCAATGCTGGCGGTGGAGAGAATCCGCGCAACCTGTCAACAGGCTATTGCAGCATTCCCGCACACTTTTAACAAAAGTTCATGTGCTTTTGCGTCAGTTGCGGGCCCCAGCCAGCGCTCCAGCGCCGGCGAGAACACCTCGCGGATCACGGTTAACGGTTTCCCTTGGCGGAAAAATCGGTAGTGCCGGCTCCAGTAAGGCCCATCCCCTGCCAGCCGTTGGCGCAACCAAGGGGCTTGCACCAGTGCGAGGCCATCCACTTCACGGAACAGTTCGGCTCTGTTGGCCGTGAGGCTGCGCCAGATCGGCAGCTCCCTGTCTTTGAGGTGTTGTTCGGCTTGGTGCTGGTTCCACCAGCTTTCAGCCCAGGCCAGCGTTTCCCCGTTGCAGTGCAGCCAGACCTGGCGCCGCAGCAGTGGTGTTTGCAGCTCCTGCACTTCAGCGGGGGTGTGACGGTCACTGCCGGTGTCAGCTGCCATGGACGCCACCTCGACCACCACCGGGTGACCCGTGAGCAGCTGCAGATGCCGGGTGGGACTGCCATCGCCCAGCAGCATCAACTGCCAGGGGCCCTGCAGGAGTGAACCTTGCAGGGTGGGATCGCTCCAGATCACCCGAGGGGATGCCTGCAGCACGCCGCTGGTGGGATCCGCGCTCAACAGGATTCAATCAGGTGTTGGGACGCTAACGGCCCCCCAGGCTCAGTCGCTGACGCGTCCCGTCCCGTTCGATTTCCACTTGATCACGGCTCACCTCCTGCAAGCGCCAGCCACTGGCACCGATTGGTTCGCCAACCGCTGTACTGACAGAGCCTGCCCCTGTGCGGAAAATCGCTGAGCCTGCACTGCCAGGAACCCGCACGACACCAAGCAGTTCGGGCAGCTCCTGTGGCATCGCTGCAGCCCCATGAGCCCTGCTCTGGCCCTCCTGGACCCTGGCCGGTGGCGGGGGGGCGATGGCCGGGAACATCTCCGGGACATCCACCCGGATCGGGGGCAATGGCGCGCTTGGTGCTGGTGGCGTGGTCCGAGCGGGTGTCAGCTGCTGTTGCGGCAGCGGCTGCAAGCGTTCCAGCAGCTGCAACTGACGCTCCTGTTGCAGCTGCTGGCGTGTCTCCATCCACTGGCGCCACATCAGCAGTGCGGTCAGGGCCGCCAGGCTGATGGCTGCGCTGCTGATCAGCACCACTCCCAGCACTGCTTTGGATCTCCAGACTGGCCGCCTGTCCAATGACTCTTGCTCGGGAGTGATGGGCGGGGTAATGGCAACGACAGGTCGCACAGGCTCGAAGACCCGGTCCATGACCTCCTCCGCGCGCAGCTCCCAGTAGGCCCGGCTGCGTTGATGCCGCGTGTGCAGGTCGGTGACAGATGAAGGCGTCAGGAGCCGGGGCGCGAACGTCCCAAACTATCGATCGCCATTGCTGATGGCGAGGGGCTGGTTGCTAATGCTGCGCTGTTGCAGTTCAAGCCAGAGCAGCAGCGCGGTGACATCAGCAGGGCTAACCCCCGGCAGCCGCGAGGCCTGCCCCAGGGTGAGAGGCCGGGCGGCGCCCAGGCGCTCGCGGGCTTCCTTGGAGAGGGTGCTGATGCCGTGGAAATCGGTATCCGGCGGAATCGCGCGCTGGCTTTGGCGCTGCACTCGCTCGATCTGCTGGCTTTGGCGGGCCAGATAGCCGCTGTATTTGACATCGATTTCGGCGGCTTCCAACACATCGAGCGGCAAGCTGCCATCAGCCAGCCCATGCCTCACCAGATCTGAGCCGTGGAAGCCTGGACGGCGCAGCAGGTCCGCCAGGGTGATCGATCCCTTGATGGCCGCGCCGGTCTGCTCCACCACGGCAGCCGCGGCGGCATCGCTGGCCTTGAGCCGCTGGGTCTCCAGCCGACGGGTTTCGTCTTCGATCGCGGCCAGCTTCTGTTCATACAGCTGCCAGCGCCGTGCATCGATCAGGCCGAGCTGCCGGCCCAGCGGTGTTAGCCGCCGGTCGGCGTTGTCGCCGCGCAGCACCAGTCGGTACTCACTGCGGCTGGTCAGTACCCGGTAGGGCTCCCGCAGGTCCTTGGTCACCAGATCATCGATCAATGTGCCGATGTAGCTCCCTTCGCGAGGGAAATGCACCGGGGTCTGGCCGCGGATCAAGCGCGCTGCGTTCAGCCCTGCCACCAATCCCTGGGCGGCAGCTTCCTCGTAACCGGTGGTGCCGTTGAGTTGCCCGGCACTGAACAGGCCTGCAACGCGCTTGGTTTCAAGCGATGGCAGCAGTTGGGTGGCGGGCAGGTAGTCGTATTCGACGTTGTAGGCGGGGCGAAGCATCACGCATTGCTCTAGGCCCGGCAGGGTTCGCAGCAGCTCCAACTGCAACCGTTCCGGCAGACCGGTTGAAAATCCCTGGATGTAGAGCTCAGGGGTGTCCCTCCCCTCCGGTTCCAGGAAGATCTGATGGCTTTCCTTGTCAGCGAAGCGCACGATCTTGTCTTCGATTGAGGGGCAATAGCGCGGCCCCTTGCTGTCGATGAAACCGCCGTAGATCGGCGTGAGGTGCAGGTTGTCTCGGATCAGCTGATGGGTTGCCGCTGTGGTGCGCGTGATGTGGCAGCTCATCGGCTCTCCGCTCAACCAGGCCTCGGGATCAAATGAAAACCAGCGGTCATGGGCATCGCTGGGCTGCTCCTCGAGTCGTTCAAGTGCCACGCTGCGGCGATCCACCCGCGCAGGGGTGCCAGTTTTGAGTCGTTCTGTGCAGAAGCCCAGCTCCTGCAGCGCTTCGGTCAGCCCCTCCGCGGGTTGCTCCCCAGCGCGGCCTGCTGGCATGGACTGATTACCGACCCAGATGCGCCCCCCCAGAAAGGTGCCGGTGGTGAGCACCACGGCTTGGGCGCTGTAGACGCTGCCGAAGTAGGTGCGAACACCAGTGATGCGCTGATCGCCACCCTCAGCGCTGCCTGTGGTGAGAAGGCCGGTGACCATGGCTTCGCGCAGGGCCAGGTTCGGGGCGTGCTGCAGCATCTGCAGCATCTGGCGGGCGTACTGGCGTTTATCGGTCTGGGCCCTGAGGGCCCAGACCGCGGGGCCGCGGCTGGCATTGAGCACCCGCTTTTGCAGTGCTGTGGCATCAGCGAGCCGTCCGATGACCCCACCAAGGGCATCGACTTCGTGCACCAGCTGGCTCTTGGCCGGACCGCCCACGGCTGGGTTGCAGGGCTGCCAGGCGATGCGATCGAGATTGAGGCTGAACAGGGCTGTGTGAATGCCCAGGCGCGCAGCGGTGAGTGCTGCCTCGCAGCCCGCATGGCCGCCGCCGACCACGATGAGCTCAAAGCTTTCGGTGACTGGCCCTAAGTCGTTCATTCCTTCATGATGCAGCCCGGCGTCTGGGTTCAATTGCCACCGGGGGCCGCCAGGTTGCGGAAGCGGGTGAACTGCGATTCGAACAACAGCTTCACGGTGCCCACCGGGCCGTTGCGGTGCTTGGTGACGATCACTTCAGTGATGCCGCGATCAGGGGTTTCTGGGTTG
>MDTB01099235.1_pt1 | contig 19911 bp, 16 predicted proteins | sample 811161 | NCBI WGS metagenome assembly MDTB01 (sample SAMN05326650, study PRJNA326480) | marine metagenome | isolation source: seawater | place: Mediterranean Sea | collected 2009 | reverse complement strand
ATTTTCATATTTTTTCCCGGTTAAGCCACCACAGTAATTTCCAATTAAGGACCGGAGGTATAAAACCAACAACTGTGTGCGTGTTAATTTAATTTTAGGAACTATTTACAAAGATATATTTAAATTCACAAGTATTAATTAATGTAAAAAAGCTGAAATTTCCTTATTTCTTAATAAATTTATTGTTTTTCTGTCAATATTTCTCTTATTTTTTAATTCGAATGTAAAAATACTATTTTGATCACTTAATTTTATACGGATTAATGTTTCCCCATTTTTAAGTAAAAATTTAGATATTTCATCTAATTCTTTTAATGATTTTAGGTTAAAAGTTATCTCTTCAATAGATTTGTTTAATAAATCTTTTAACGAAGCTATTTTTTGAACGTTAATTCTTTTAAGTCGATTATCATCGTTTGAAATAGATTTGACTAATGTAAGTATCACTGAGGAACCCTCTTTTAATATATCTCGATTTAAATCTAATACATCCGAAAATATAAATAACTCAAATACACTGGATAAATCAGTTAATTTTAATACTGCATATGAATTCCCTTTAGCAGTTCTTCTTTCTTGAATCTTTAATAACGTTGCTGCTATATTTGCCTCTTTCATTTCACTACTGTTATAAAATTCATAATCTATAATATTATAATCTTTATATATTTCTTTATATTGATTAAGTGGATGATCTGAAACAAAAAAACCAATGGCTTCAAACTCTTTAGACAATCTATCTTCAAATTTCCAATCTTCAACATCTAAAATTATATCGTCTTTATCAATTTCATTTTCATTAAATAGATTTATTTGATTTGCTGATTTATTTTCAAAAATATTTTTAGATTTAATTATAAAATTTGGTACAGAATTAAACATTGATTGTCTGTTTGTATTCAAGCTATCAAATGCGCCTGCTTTTATTAAACCTTCTAACTGAAGTTTATTGATGTCTTTAGGATTAGTGCGGTGTAAAAATTCATCTAAAGACGTAAACTTTCCATTCTTTAATCTTTCTTCGACTATATTTGATATTGCATCGTATCCAACTGCTTTAATGCCTCCTAAAGCATAGTAAAACTTATCATCCTTAGTTCTAAAATCAGCAAAACATTCATTTATATCAGGTCTTATAATTTTAACATTTAATCTTTTAAGCTCCTCGTAAAATTCACTCAACTTATTTTGATTTGAAATATCCATAGTCATTGATGCTGCAATAAATTCTTTAGGATAATAAGTTTTTAAATAAGCAGTTTGATATGAAATAATTGCATAAGCAGCGGCATGACTTTTATTAAAACCATATTCAGCAAAAGGTTCAATTTTCAAAAAGATACCTGCAGCAATATCTTTACTAATTCCATTTTTAACTGCTCCATCTATAAAATTTTGCTTCTGTTTTTCTAGTTCTGCTCTTTTTTTTTTTCCCATTGCTCTTCTTAAAATATCAGCTTGACCAGCCGTAAATCCTGATAGTTTTTGAGCAATTTGCATTACTTGCTCTTGATAAATAATTACACCATAGGTTGGCTTAAGAATATCTTCTAACAATGGATGAAGATAATCAGGACTTTGTCTGCCATGTTTACAATCATTATAAATTGGTATATTGCTCATTGGTCCAGGTCGGTATAGAGCAACTAAAGCGATTATATCTTCTATATGATTGGGTTTCATTTGGATTAGTGCGTCTCTCATACCGGCACTTTCAATTTGAAATAAACCTACCGTTTTACCACTTGATAATAAGTCAAAAACATTTTGGTCTTCAAAACTAATATCTTCGATTTTGAAATCTTTATTTTTTTTCTTTATTAACTTTTGAGTGTTATTAATAACAGTTAATGTTTTTAATCCTAAAAAATCAAATTTAATCAATCCGGCATTTTCAGCTGAATACATATCAAATTGAGTTGAGGGAAGTAATAAATTAGCTGAAATATCTTTGTACAGCGGAACAACATCTGTTAATTTCTTATCTGCAATAACCACACCAGCTGCATGTGTAGCAAAATTACGATTTAAACCCTCTAATTTTAATGAAAGATCGATAAGTTTTTTTACTCTTGCGTCTTCATTAATTAATTTTTGAAGTCGAGGTTCCCCTCCAATGCATTCCGTTAAATTTTGTGGTCTTGAAGGATCAAATGGTATCATTTTAGAAATACTATCAACAAAGCCATAGGGTAAGCCTAAAACTCTTCCCACATCTCTAATAACCATTCTAGCTTTTAGTTTTCCAAAAGTAATAATATGAGCAACACTATCTACATATTTTTTTGTTAAATATTTGAAAACTAAATCTCTTTTTTCTTCACAAAAATCAATATCAAAATCTGGCATTGAAATACGATCAGGATTTAAAAATCTTTCAAAGATTAAATTAAATTGAATAGGGTCAACATCTGTAATTGAAAGGCACCAAGCAACCAGGGACCCAGCACCAGAACCTCTACCTGGGCCAACTGGGATATCATTTTTTTTAGCCCATTTTATATAATCTGAAACAATTAAAAAATAACTAGCATATTTCATCTCAATTATAATATCTAATTCATGATTTAATCTATCTTCGTAGACAAGAAACCTTTCGTCACTTAAAAGATTTTCATGTTTAATTTTGAATACATTGACAAATTTGTCTTTTAAACCTTGTAATGAATCTTTTTTTAAAACCTCATCTGCATTTCCACTTTTTGATGAACTAATATTAGGTAAAATAGGTTTCGAAAATAATGGTCTATAACTACAACGAACTGGAAAATTATAATTATTTTCTAAAGCCTCAGGTAAATCTGAAAATAATTCTGACATTTCAGAATTATTTTTTAAATAATGTTGATTAGTAAATTTAACTCTATTCTTTTCATTAATATATGTTTTATTTTTAATACATATCAATGCATCATGAGCTTCATGCATATCTTTATTTAAGTAGAAAACTTCGTTAGTAGCGATTAATTGAATTTCTAATTCTAACGACTTATTTAAATTAAATTTTTCAAAAGCGTTTTCATTTGTATCGTTATGACGCTGGATTTCGATATAAAATCGATCATCAAACTTTTTTTTTAAGGAAGAGTATAATTCTTTAATTTCAGTAAATTTACCTTTGTTGAATAATTTTCCAAATAAACCAAAAACTGTTCCTGAAAATACTGATATTCCCTTTGTCTTATTTAATAATTCATTAATATCTAAATGAGGATCTGAAATTTCATTGTTATTTAGAAACGATAAGGAAGATAGTTCTATAATTCTTTTATAACCCTCTTCGTTTAAGGCAAATAATGGCAGTAGTCCAGATATATCACCATACTTAAAATTAATTTGAGTTCCAATTATTGGTTGAGTGCCTGATTTGGATATTTTTTCAGAAAATTCTAAGGCACCGCATAAATTTGTAGTGTCGCTAAGTCCTAATGATTTAATTTTATTTTCTTTACAAAAATTTTGGAGATCATCTATCTTAATTGCTCCTTCACAAATTGAATACTGAGAGTGAATTTTTAAGTGGTTAAATTTTTGATTTTTTAACTCAGACATTAGTAGTTTTTATACTACCATTAGTTATTTCCAATAAATAATCAGCCTTATTAGCAAAAAATCTATTATGAGTTGCAAATATAATCATTCGTTGAGAATTTATTTGTTTTTTTAATAATTCAAAAATTCCTTTAGCTGTATCAAAATCCAAACTACCAGTTGGTTCATCAGCCAAAATGACTTGAGGATTATTTACTAAAGCCCTTGCTATAGAAACTCTTTGCCTTTCTCCCCCCGATAGTTCTGAGGGATAATGATGAGTTCTGCTTGTAAGACCAACTTTTTTAAGAAATTTTTTGGCTATTTCAATTGATTTTTCTTTTTTCTTTTCTACATTCAGATTAGCAAGGTATATGTTTTCCAGCGCAGTAAAATCAGGTAATAAGTTATCTTCTTGGTAAATAATACCTATTTTTTTTGCTCTTAAAATATCATTTTCTTCTGAGTTTTGAAAATTGATCTGCTTATCTCCAAAATGAATGGTGCCATGAGAGGGTCTATCTATTAAAGAAAGTAAATTCAGTAAAGTTGTTTTTCCTGAACCTGATGGGCCCATTAATGAGTAAATTTTTCCACATTTAAAATTATAAGATAATTTTTTGAGAACTTTAATTTTTTTTAAATTGTCAAAAGATTTATTAATATTTTTAATTTTAATTAAATTATTCATATTTAAGTGCTTTAATAGGATCTAGTTTTGAGGCTTTTAAAGCCGGAAAAATCGAAACTATAATCGTAATAATTATTGAACTAGTGGAGATAATAATAATAGATAATGAATTAATTTCTGAAGGCATTGTACTTAAAAAATATATTTCTTCTGGAAATAAACTAATATTGAATATTGTACTCAAGAATTGTCTAAAGTTTTCAATGTAAATAGAAAAAGTAACTCCTAAAATAATTCCGAAGATAGTTGCTGATGTACCTATTATAACACCAATTAAAAAAAAAAATTTTATAATAGATTTATTTAAAACTCCTATTGATTTTAAAATGGCAATATCTTTAGTCTTATTTTTAACTAATATTGTTAAACCTGAAATTATATTAAAAGCAGCAACAATTATAATTAATGATAAGATTATAAACATAACATTTCTCTCAACTTTTAGTGCTGAAAACAATGAATTATTCATATCTGACCAGCTATAAACAAAATCACTAGGAAAAATTTTCTGAACTATGGCTTTTTGTCTTTCAATTTTTTTGGGATTATATAAGTAAATTTCTAAATTTCGATCATTACTACTTAAATTAAAAAACTCTTCTAAAGTTGATAAATTTATGAAAGCAATATTATTATCAAAATCAATTAGTCCGCTCTCAAAAACTGAAACAACTGTAAATTTTTTTTGTTTCGGTATATTTCCTATAATTGTCTCTATCCCACTTGAAGACATTATAGTAATATCATCTCCGATATTGAGATTTAATGAATAGCTAAGTTCTTTGCCGATAGATATGAAGTTTTTAATTAGATTATTTTCATCTCCTATAAATTTTTTGTTTTTTACAAGCTCTAATTTAGAGAAATCTGTATCTGAATAACCTCTTAAGATTATGCCTTTCGAAGTTTTATCTTTAATAATTATGGCTTCACCTGAATTACTTAAAATTAAACTTTTAGAAATTAAATTCAAGCTTTGTTGATTTAATTTATTTGTATCAATTTTATTTTCATATGGTTTTACTGTAATATGTGCATTAAACCCTACTATCTTATTAATTAATTCAGTTCTAAAACCATTCATTACAGACATAACAATGATTAAAACTGCAACTCCAAGACTAATTCCAATAAATGAAAAAATTGATATTATATTTAAAAAACCATCTTTTTTTCTGGCTTTCAAAAATCTTAATGTAATCTCTTTTTCTAATGTAGAAATCAATTTATTACTTTTTGTTCTTTTATAATTTTAATTATTGTAGTTAAATTAATTTTTTGACTTTCTTTTCCCAATTCTTTAAATTCGATTAAATCTGCTTCAGCTTGCTTTCCAATTATGATTTGAAAAGGAGCTCCAATTAAATTCATTTTTTTTATTTTTGATGAAATGTTTTCGTCTGTATCGTCTATAATTGATTGAATATCACTTTTTTCTAATTCAGACGCAATCCTATTAGCTCTGTCAAGAGATGATGTATCATTTTTATTAATCATAGCTATAATAGAGACATCATAAGGAGCAACAGAAATTGGCCATTTCATGATTTCATTTTTTTCATCATATTTTGCCTCTATTATGGCACCAACCAATCGAGACACTCCTATTCCATATGATCCCATTTTGACAAAATCTTTTTTTCCACCTGGTAAATCAACTGACGCTCCCATAGATTTAGAATATTTATCCCCAAAATAAAAAATATGACCGACTTCAATGCCTTTTGTTTTAAGTCGATTTGATTCAGATACTTTCTTTTCAAACTCTTCTTTATTAAATTTTTCATCTGTTACAGAATAAAATTGTTCATATTTTTTTCTAAGATCATCTAAAGATTTTTTTTCTAGTCTAGTACCATCACTATTAAGATCAAAAATCCTTTTGTCAGTAAAAATTTTACTTTCTCCAGTTTCAGCAAGTATAATAAATTCGTGAGAAAGACTCCCACCTATGGGACCTGTATCTGCTGCCATAGGTATAGCTGTTAAATCTAATCTTTTAAATGTTTTTAAATATGATAAAAAAAATTTATTATAAGAAAATAAAGCTTCTTCATCGTTAACATCAAACGAATAAGCATCTTTCATATAAAACTCTCTACATCTCATAATTCCGAATCGAGGTCTTATCTCATCTCTAAATTTCCACTGTATGTGATATAAAAGTTGAGGAAGTGACTTGTATGATTTTATAGAGGACCTAAATATATCAGTAACTAATTCCTCATTAGTTGGACCATATAACATTTCTCGATCTTGGCGATCTTTAATTCTAAGCATCTCATCTCCATAATCTTCGTATCTTCCACTCTCTTTCCATATTTCACTTGATTGAATAGTAGGCATTAAAATTTCTTGGGCACCAATTCTGTCTTGTTCCTCTCTAACTATCTTTTCAATTTTTTTCATAACCTTAAAACCTAATGGTAACCAAGAATAAATTCCTGCTGAAGATTGTTTTATCATTCCAACTCTAAGCATTAGTTTATGAGATTTTATTTTGGCTTCTGAGGGACTATTTTTAAGGATAGGAATAAAAGATTTTGAAATATACATACTAATTGATTATATTTCTTAAATTTAAATATTCAAATTTCATTAGTAGATAAATTACTATAAATAAAATTGTTGTAATTCCTGTGCAATATATGAATTTTTTAAACATTTTGGGATTTTCTGGTGAACCAGAATCTTCGCCTTCTATTTTAATTGATTTTTGTCTTTCTACATCTATTGGTAGAATTGCAAAAAAAACTATCCACCAAATAATTATGTAGATTATAGCTAATCCTGTCGGGCTCATTAAATTTTTACTAAATTAATGTTTGTATATGGTTTTTTTCCTATTTTTTCTTTTGTAAATTTTCTACAAGATATTTTAAGAGCATCTATTAGATTGTGTTCTTGCTGTTTATTACCAAGTTTAAATGATCTTGTTGTTTTTTCAATTTCATCCTCTAGACCAAAAATAAATTCCTCTTTTTCATAAATTGGAAGTCCTCTAAAAGTTGTTATTGGACTGTTATGGATATTTCCTTTTGGTGTAATCAAAATAGTTATTTCTAAATATCCATTGGAACTTAAGTTTTTTCTATCTTTTATTGACTGAGAGTCTTCTTCTACGCTAACATTTCCATCTAAATATAGTTTACCACTTGGTGCCTTATCATAAACCTCAGGTTTTTCTCCTGGATACAATTTTACGATATCACCGTTTTCAACTTGAACAGGATGAGGTACCTGCATTTCTTTTGCAAAATTTATATGTTCGATCATGTGCCTATGCTCTCCATGAACTGGAATAACACATTTAGGTTTAACCCATTTATACATATCCTTAAGATCTTCCCTATTAGGGTGGCCTGAAACATGAATAAATTCAGTCTCTTCTGATATAACTTCTATACCATCTTTAACAAGTTGATTGTGTAATTTGTAAAGTTTTTTTTCATTACCAGGAATTATTTTTGAAGAAAAAATAACAGCGTCTCCTTTTTCTATAAATACATCAGGATGTATATAACTTGATATTCTCATCATCGCTCCCATAGGTTCTCCTTGGCTTCCTGTGCACAAATAAACTATTTTTTCTCTTGAAAAATTTTTTGCTTCTCTTGGATCAATAGGTTCGATAGTATTTTTTAAATAACCACATTGTCTTGCAGCTTTATAAATTCTATACATTGATCTACCAACTAATGATATTTGTCTACCAGTCTTTTCAGCACAATAAAATGCTGTTTCCATTCTTGCTACATTTGATGCAAATGAAGTTATTATTATTCTTTTTTTTAATCGACTCATAATATTTAATAAATTTTTTCTCACGTCTAATTCTGAGCCAGATCTTCCAGGGCTGAAAACATTTGTTGAGTCGCAAATCATGGCAAGTACACCTTCATTTCCAATTTCTTTTAATCTTTTAGAGTTAATATCGCCTCCTACTAAAGGGTTGGGATCAATTTTCCAATCTCCAGTGTGTAAAATAGACCCCACAGGAGTTTTAATTTTTAATCCATTTGGTTCTAAAATTGAATGAGTTAAAGTAATATATTCAATATTGAATGGATCTAATAAAACATTGCCATTTAATTCAACAATTTTTAAGTCTTTTGTTATATCAATATTTTTTTCTTTAAACTTTTCTTTTATTAATACTGCAGTAAATGCTGTTGCATATATTTTACATTTTAATTTTGGCCACAAGTGCGCGATTGCTCCTATATGATCTTCGTGGGCATGAGTTAAAATTATTCCCAGTAAATTATCCTTTCTTTCTACAATGAAACCAGGATCAGGATAAATTAGATCTACTCCTGGAATGGAATCATCGGCAAAAGTCACCCCAATATCTACCATAATCCATTTATGATCCCCTGGTTTGCCATAACCAAATAAGTTCATGTTCATCCCAATTTCTCCAGATCCACCTAAGGGGCAAAATAATAGTTCTTCTTTCATTTAATTAATCAATTTAGAAATTTTAATTAGACCTTTTATAGTGATATAATTGTCTTGTGTTAGTTTATTTTTAGTAGAATTTTTAAATAATTCTGAAAATCCACCTGTAATTATAACTTTAAAAGATTTTCTAGTCTCTTTCTTAATCAAATTAATAATATTGTCAATTAAACCACTGTAGCCCCAGAAAAAACCTGATCTAACAGCACTAATTGTGTCATTACCAATAACATTATAAATTTTTTTTAATTGGACTCTAGGAATTAAAGTAGCTTTGTCAGTCAGTGTATTCAAAGATATTTGTATACCAGGTGCAATTATACCGCCTCGATAATTATTTTTAGATACAACATCAAATGTAGTAGCTGTACCAAAATCTATAATTATAAAATTATCTTTATTATTAAGTAAACTAATTGCATTTGTTAATCTATCTGAACCTACCTGTTTGTAATTAACATTGACATTTATTAGTGATTTCAATTTTAAATCTTTTACTTCAAAACATTTTTTTTTTTTATTTTTTAAAAGAAATTTTTTTATAGTATTGTAAGAATTTGGAACCACACTACAAAATAAGATTTTTTGTATCTTTGTAAAATCTTTTACCAATAAATTAAATTTTGATTTAAGAATATTATTGTTTAATTTTTTAGTAGAGAAACTTATATTTTTAACGATATTATAATTTGAATTGACTAAAAAAATTTTAGTTTCTGAATTACCTATATCGCCGAAAATATACATTATAATTATTTATTTATACAATTTTGTTAAATTTAATTCAAAAATTTTTTCTAAATGATTCTCAATTTCTTTTTTTAATATTTTTTTCTTCATTAAACTAAATAGATTAGTTGTTGGATAATCGTTTATATTTGGGTTTTTAACTAAATTAATTCCAATTCCTACAATTAAAAATGTTTTATCAAGTTTGGATAAAGTTTCTTGTAATATTCCACAAATTTTTTTTTTATTTATCATTAAATCATTTGGTTTTTTAAATATAATTTTTTTTTTGTAATAAATTGATAATAACTTCTTGACCAACAAACAATTTATCTTAGTTAACTTTTTAAGACTAATATTCAAATTTTCTAATTTAAAAAAAAAACTAACAAATAAATTCCCTTTATAAGAAATCCATTTTTTTCCATATTGACCTCTTCCATTTTTTTGTGTTTCCGAGATCACCATTCCATATTCAATGTTAGAATTTTTAATTATTCTTACTGCGGTATTATTTGTACTCTTTACATTTTTAAATTTAAATCTTTTAAATTTCATTAAATAATATTAATCCTCGAAACAACTTCTATTAATTGACTAGGAAATATGAAGTATATTAGAATTAATAATGTAGATGCAGTTAGTGAAAATTTTAGCCACATACTGTGATCAGTGTCAAATTTTTCTTTTTCTTTATCAAAATACATAATCTTTATTATTCTTAAATAGTAAAATGCAGCTACAACTGTTGATAATAAGCCTACGATAGCTAAAAAATACATAGATTGTTCAAGAACAGATTTAAAAATATAAAATTTAGCAAAAAAACCTGCTAATGGTGGAATGCCTGCTAAAGAAAATAAAATTACTAACAGTGATATCGATAAAAGTGGATGATTTTTTGATAATCCAGATAAATCATTAATATCCTCATAATATTCATTATTTCTTCTCATCATCAATAAACAAGAAAATAAACCAAGATTCATTATTATATATATAGTTATATAAATAACAGAGCTCTGGATACCATCATTTGAAGATGTAGCTAGTCCAGCGAGAGCATAACCGACATGACTTATTGAACTGTAAGCTATAAGTCTTTTTAGATTAGTTTGTCCAATAGCAGCAATTGCACCAAAGAGCATGGAAGCGATAGATAAAAAAACTAAAATCATTTGCCACTGTTCAATTAAATTTAAGAAAGGGACATATAAAAATCTGATAAAAACACTAAGAGCTGCAATTTTAGGAACCATTGTAAAAAATAAAGTTACAGATGTTGGTGATCCTTCATAAACATCAGGAGCCCACATGTGAAATGGAACGGCTGAAATTTTAAATGCTAATCCAACTAAAATAAAAACAATTCCAAAAGTTAATGCATATTCATTTGAACCTAGTTGATCAGCAATTAAAATAAAATTTGTTGCACCAGTAAATCCGTATATTAGAGAACATCCGTAAAGTAAAAGACCTGAAGATAAGGCACTCAAAACAAAATATTTTAATCCAGCTTCAGAAGATTTAAGTTGATCTCTATTAAATGTGGCTAAAACATATAATGCTAATGATTGAAGCTCTAATCCCATATAAAAAACAATTAAATCGTTAGAACTAATCATTACCATCATTCCTAATACAGAACTTAAAATTAAAATTGGATACTCAATTTTAAAAATCTTAAATGCTTTTAAATAATTTGATGAAATTACTAAAACTAAAAATGCTGCAATTAAAGTCATTATTTTCATAAAAGATGATAAATAATCGATTACAATACTACCATTAAACAAAAATGTTTCTTCAATACCTAAGGTTTCATTTATAGTAATTACAGCTGTAACTAATAAAACAATTAATGATAGATTATGAATTAATACAGAGCTATTCTTTTTGAAAACTCCTAAAATTAGCAAAAACATAATTGATAAAGAAAGAAAAATTTCAGGAAAAACTAGCTCTAAATTTATCATCTTAATTATTCATAGTATTAATATTATAGGTGTCTATTAAATCACTAATAGAAACTTCAATCGTATTAATTAATGGATCTGGATAAAATCCAAATAATAAAATTGGAACTGCTAAGCAAGATAAAATAAACAATTCAGATCTATTAAGGTCTACCATTTGTTTTAAATCTGAATTAATCAATTTTCCAAAAACGACTCGCTTGTATAACCAAAGCATATATGCCGCTCCTATTATCACTCCTAAACTGGCAATAACTGCCACTAAAAAATTGTCTTTAAATGCACCCATCAAAATTAAAAACTCACCTACAAATCCACTTGTTCCTGGTAATCCTAAAGCTGCCAATGTAAATATCATAAAGAAAACTGAATATTTTGGAATAATACTCACAATACCACCATATGTATCTATTAATCTAGAATGCATTCTATCATATACAACTCCTACACATAAAAAAAGTGCTGCTGCAACTAATCCATGGCTTATCATTTGTAAAATACTTCCCTCTAACCCTTGTTGTTGAATTGTAAAAATTCCCAAAGTTACAAAACCCATATGTGCAACAGAGGAATATGCAATTAATTTTTTCATATCCTCTTGCATTAAAGCAATAAAAGAGGTGAAAATAATAGCTATGACACTTAAAGTATAAATTAATGGAGTGAAAATTTCTGATGCGACAGGGAATAAACCTAATGAAAATCTTATAAATCCATATCCTGCCATTTTAAGTAAAATTGCAGCTAAAAGAACAGAACCCGCCGTTGGTGCTTCTACATGAGCATCTGGTAACCAAGTATGAACTGGCCACATTGGAGTTTTGACTGCAAAAGAACTAAAGAATGCGAGCCATAGAAGATTTTGATATTTTGAGTCAATCCCTTGTTGATAAAGTTCAATTACATCAGTGGTACCCGAAATCCAATATATAGAAATTATAGCTACTAACATTAAGACTGATCCTAAAAGTGTAAATAAAAAAAATTTAAAAGCTGAATAAACTCTTCTAGTGCCTCCCCATATTCCAATGATTAAAAACATTGGAATTAATCCTGCTTCAAAAAATAAATAAAAAACTACAAGATCTAATGAACAGAAAACTCCAATCATAAAAGACTCCATTACTAAAATAGCAATAAGAAATTCATTGAGTCTATTTTTAATAGAATTATTAACTGAAATTATACATAGTGGAGTTATAAATGTTGTTAAAATTATAAATAATATTGATATACCATCAATGCCCACTTTATAATTGATGAGACCTTCAATCCAAATTCTATCTTCAACAAATTGAAAATCTGATGTTGATTGATCAAACAATATCCATAAATAAATAGATAAAAAAAAATTTACTAATGAAGTAAACAAAGCAACGTATTTTACAGTTATATTATTTTCTTTATTACTTCTTGAAAAAAAAAGAAAAAGAGCTCCTATCGAAGGTAATAAGATTAAAGAGGAAAGTATAGGGAAATTCATTATCTAACTATCAAGAAAGTTAATAAAGCAGAAAAACCAAGTAACATTATAAATGCATATTGATATATATATCCACTTTGAAATTTATTAGCCTTTAACGAACATTTCTTAATAAATAAAGAAATACCATCAGGGCCAAAACCATCAATTATTTTAATATCAAAAAATTTCCATAAAAATAATCCTATTTTTTTGGAAGGCGTAACAAATAAAACATCATAAAGTTCATCGAAGTACCATTTATTTATCAAAAATTGATATAAAGGTTTATTCACTTTGGAAATTTGTTCTGGTAAGTTTTTATTTTTTACAAATAGATAATAAGCAATAGGAATAGATAACATGACCAAAATAGGAGTTAAAATTAAAAACCAAAAAGGTGGGTGGTCAATACTTAGAGGTTTAAGAAAAAAGATTGATTCTTGCCAAAAATTATTTAATTCCCCATAACCTAGAAATAATTCTTTGAATAAGTATCCTGCAAATATTGCACCTATAGAAAGTATAAATAGAGGAAGCAACATCACTAATGGAGATTCATGTGTATCTTCGATCTTTATATCTTTGTTATTATATTCGCCATGAAAAGTTTTGAATATTAATCTCCATGAATAAATTGAAGTGAGAAAGGCGGTCAATATACCTATACCAGCCGCATAGTATCCAGTCGTATTTCCTCTTAAATAAGCGAATTCTATTATTGCATCTTTTGAATAGAATCCTGATAAAAATGGAAAACCAGTCAAAGCTAAAGTTCCTATTACCATCAAAGTATATGTGTAGGGTAATTTTTTCCAAATTCCCCCCATTTTATTTATATTTTGCTCATCCTTAAATGCATGAATAACAGAACCTGATCCTAAAAATAATAAAGCTTTGAAGAAAGCATGCGTAAATAAATGAAACATAGCTACATTATACGCACCAACTCCTGTAGCAAAAAACATATACCCCAATTGACTACAAGTTGAATATGCAATTATTTTTTTTATGTCTGTCTGGACAAGTGCTACAGTTGCTGCAAAGAAAGCTGTGCTCATCCCTACAATAGTAATAACATTCAATGCAAGCTCAGAAAATTCATAAATAGGTGAACATCTTACAACTAAAAAAACACCTGCAGTTACCATGGTTGCAGCATGTATGAGGGCAGAAACTGGTGTTGGACCCTCCATAGCATCTGGCAACCAAGTATGTAGAAAAATTTGTGCAGATTTTCCCATTGCGCCAATAAATAAAAGTAAACAAATTAAATCGATCGCATTTATATTAATGCCTAAAAATATTAATTTTTTATCTACTACAGTTGGAATTAATTCAAAAACTTCTAAATAATTTACTGTACCAAATAAGTAAAAAATTAAAAAAATTCCTATAGCAAATCCAAAGTCACCAACTCTATTAATTAGAAAAGCTTTAATTGCGGCAGCATTGGCCGTATCTTTCTTGAACCAGAAACCTATTAAAAAATACGAGCATAAACCGACACCTTCCCAACCAAAAAATAATTGAATAAAATTATCTGAGGTTACCAACATTAACATTGCAAAAGTAAAAAGAGACAAATAAGCCATGAATCTTGGTTTGTGTGGATCATGAGACATATATCCAATAGAATAAATATGAACTAAAGATGAAACAGATGTTACGACTACTAACATTATACTGGACAAAGGATCTATTTTCATAGACCAATTAACATCTAATGATCCTGAACTAATCCACTTTGCAATAATTATATTGTCTTGATATTGATTAATAGCAACTTCATATAATACTATAGCTGATAATATTGCTGAAATTGTTACCAATAGACTTGTAATAATTTCTGAATTTCTATCGCCTATAAATTTTCCAAAAAATCCAGATATAATTGAAGCTATTAAAGGTAACGCTATAATTGAAATTTCCATATCAACCTTTTAATTTATCTATTTCCTCAACTCTTATAGTTCCTGAATTTCGGTAGTAAACAACTATAATTGCTAAGCCTATTGCTGCTTCAGCAGCAGCAACAGTTAAGATAAATAAAGTGAAAACTTGACCTGTTAAGTCTTGTAAATATATTGAGAATGAAACTAAATTAATATTAACCGCTAACAAAATAAGCTCTATACTCATTAAAATTACAATAATATTTTTTCTATTCAAAAATATTCCAACTATTCCAATAGTGAAAATTACTGCTCCTAAAGTTAAATAATGCCCTAAACCAATTTCAGTCATCAATTTTGACCCCTTTGTTTGAAGTTACATCTACTACTTCAACCCCTTCAGATCTTTCTCTGGAAATTTGTTTTATATAACTCTGTTTTTTCACTCCTTCCCTCTGTCTAAAAGTAAGAACTATAGCTCCTATCATTGCTATTAATAAAATCATCCCACTTATTTGAAAAATATGTATGTAGTCTGTGTATAAAATTTGTCCTAAAGAATGAGTATTGCTTAATCCAATTGATAGATTTTGATTTGTGGATTCTAATAAATTAGGTTTATACTTCCATCCGCCAATTACAATAATTAATTCAAAAAATATTAAAGCACTTATAATAAGTCCTACTGGAATATGACCCGAACTATCTTCAGATAATAACCACTGGTTTTTTTGTTGAGCTACATTTAACATCATAACAACAAATAAAAATAAAACCGCAACAGCTCCCACATAAACGATTAACATAATCATGCCCAGAAATTCAGCTCCTATCATGATAAAAAGGCACGATATACTTATAAAATCTAAAATTAAAAAAAATACTGAGTGGACTGTATTTTTAGATACAGTAACCATAATTGCGGATATAATGGCTATCAGCGAGAATATATAAAAAAATATTGCGTGAGCTATCATCAATTATCTATAAGGATTATCTGATTTGATATTCGCTGCTAAAATATTTTCCCATCTATCTCCATTATCAAGAAGTTTTTCTTTAGTGTAATACAGTTCTTCTCTAGTTTCTGTAGAAAATTCAAAATTTGGACCTTGCACAATTGCATCTACTGGGCATGACTCCTCACATAAACCACAGTATATACATTTCATCATATCAATATCATATCTAGTAGTTTTTCTACTACCATCTTTTCTTTCAGTTGATTCAATTGTTATGGCCTGTGCAGGACACACGGCCTCACATAATTTACATGCAATACATCTCTCTTCTCCGTTTGGATATCTTCTAAGAGCATGCTCCCCTCTATACCTGGGGCTTATTTTTCCTTTTTCGAAGGGATAATTGATAGTTTTTTTAGATTTAAAAAGTTCCTTAATGGCAATAAATAAACCACCAATGAAGTCTGTCATTAAAATAGTTTTTAAAAATCTTGTAATTTTCATTTAATTTACTGGTAAAAGGTTGAAATAAAAAAGGTAACTTGCAGTCAATACAACATAGGTCAAGGACAACGGCAAGAAAATTTTCCAACCTAGTCTCATAAGTTGATCATACCTGTATCTTGGGACTACTGCCTTAACTAACGCAAAAAGAATAAATAAAAAAACAATCTTAAAAATAAGCCAAATTGCTCCTGGTAAAATATTAAAAGGATATAAATCTATAGGGGATAACCATCCACCTAAAAATAAAATAGAGCCTAATGCACACATTAACAAAATATTTGCATACTCACCTAACCAGAACATTGCGTACATCATTCCAGAGTATTCAGTTTGATAACCTGCAACCAATTCAGCTTCTGCTTCGGGCAAGTCGAAAGGGGGTCTGTTTGTTTCAGCCAAAGAAGAAATAAAAAATATTACAAACATTGGAAATAACGGTATTATAAACCAAATGTTTTGTTGAGCTAATACGATGTCACTTAAATTTAACGATCCAACACACAATAAAACATTAATTATAATTATTCCAATCGACACTTCATAAGAAACCATTTGTGCCGCTGATCTAATTGCTCCTAAAAAGGGGTATTTAGAATTAGAAGCCCAGCCACCCATAATTATTCCATAAACTCCTAAAGAAGAAATAGCAAAAATATACAATATTCCTACATTTATATCTGACAAAACATTGTTCTCACCAAAAGGAATTACTGCCCAAGCTATCAACGCAAGTGTCATTGTTATTATGGGTGCAATAATAAAAATTACTTTATTAGAGCTTGCAGGAATTATTATTTCTTTAAAAATATATTTTAATGCATCAGCTAAAGATTGTAGCAAACCAAAAGGGCCAACTACATTAGGTCCTTGTCTTTTTTGAACAAATGCCCAAACTCTTCTATCTAGCCAAACAATCATTGCTACAGAAACCAGAACTGGTACAAGTAAAAATAATATCTTATAAGTTTCATGAAAAATAATATTAATATATTCCATTTTTTAACCCTCTGTACCAGTGCGTTTGATGCTCAATTTTGAATTGTTGCAATTAAGCATTGTTTTTGAAGAACGTGCAATTACATTAGAAAAATAATAATCTTTAAATTTAATTTTCAAATCCTCATTTTTAAAATCACTTTGATTATTTTTTATTATTTCAATAGTTTTTTGTTTTTCTTTTTTAAGATTTAAATAATTAAACATACTGCTTTCAAGTTCTTCTTTATCATTAAATAGTTTTCTATTGTTCATAATCTCAGCAAGCTCATTGATAATCTGCCAATCTTCTTTAGAATCTCCTGGAGGGTATGATGCTTTATAAGCTTTCTGGATTTTACCCTCTAAATTTGTAAAATGACCAGATTGTTCAGTATACGCTGCACCTGGAAGAATAATATCAGCTATTTCTGCTCCATTATCGCCGTGACTACCTTGGTATATTATAAATTCATTCTTTTTATCAAATCTTAAATTATCCTGTCCTAGAAAATAAACTAAATCAAATTTATTTTCATTGAGTTGATTTATTAATTCTTTTTTTTGATTTATTATATCCAAATCTAGATTTCCTACAGTGGCAGCATCGGAAGATAATATATTCAACGCATTCCAATCTTCTGTGATCTTATTATTTTCCAATAAATAATTTTTTATAGAGGAAAATAGGTATTCTGCAGAATAAGATCTTAAAAAAGATTCACCTAATATAATCATTGGTTTTTTTGAATCTAATATTTTTTTTGAAATTTCATTTTTATCTTCAAAAATATCTTTAATTGTTTGTGTTTTTCCATCCAAATTTTGATATGGATAATTTAAATCCCCTACATCATTCAAAGAAATAATTTTTGTTTTATTACTTATATAAGCCTTTCTTATTCTTGCATTAAGAATTGTTCCCTCAAATCTTGGGTTAGCTCCAATTAATAAAATTAAATCTGTTTCTTCAATTCCATTGATTGTAGAATTAAACAAATAATTTTCTCTTGCTGATGTATCTAAAAAACTTTGGAATGATCTTGATTCATAATTATTGCTATTTAAAGTTCTTTCAAAAAACTCCTTAAATATAAAGCTTGTCTCCATATTTGTAAGATCTCCTACAAATCCACATATCTTATCATTTTTTGTGTTCTCTATTTTTGACTTAATAATCTTGAAAACTTCTGTCCAAGAAGCTTTTTCAAACTTATTATTGTATTTAATAAATGGACTATCTAACCTTTGATTCAATAATCCATCACATGCATATCTTGTTTTATCAGAAATCCACTCTTCATTAATATCGTCATTGATAATAGGTAAAACCCTTTTTACTTCCCAATCATAAGTATCAACTCTTATATTTGATCCAATAGCGTCCATTACATCAATTGTATCTGTTTTTTTTAATTCCCATGGTCTTGCTTCAAATACGTATGGTTTGGAAGTTAATGCTCCAACTGGACAAAGATCTATAACATTACCAGAAAGTTCAGATTGTATTGATTGTTCTAGATAAGTTGTAATTTGCATATCTTCCCCTCTTCCAATAGCACCTAATTCAGGGACACCAGCAATTTCTGTTGCAAATCGAATACACCTGGTACAATGAATGCATCTAGTCATTTGGGTTTTAATTAAAGGTCCCATATTTTTATCAGGTACTGCTCTTTTATTTTCCTTAAATCTTGATTTGTCTATTCCATAAAACATTGATTGATCTTGAAGATCACATTCACCACCTTGGTCACAAACTGGACAATCTAAGGGATGATTAGCTAATAAAAATTCCATTATACCTTTTCTAGATTTCTCAATACTAGGAGTATTTGTTTTAATTACCATTCCATCTGCTGCTGGCATAGCACACGATGCTACAGGTTTAGGAGATTTTTCCATTTCAACCAAGCACATCCTGCAATTACCAGCTATTGATAATTTTTCGTGATAACAGAACCTTGGAATTTCGACGCCAGCTTTTTCACAGGCTTGAAGGACAGTTAAACCTTCTTCAACCTCAATCTCTCTATCATTTACTTTTAATTTAAGCATTTTTATCTAACAAGTGTTGATCTACTAAATAAGGAATATTTTTATTTTCCTTCACAATTGGATCAAATTTATTTCTTTTTTTAATTTCATCTTTAAAATGTCTTAATAAACCTTGTACTGGCCATGAAGAACCTTCACCAAAAGCACAGATGGTATGTCCCTCTATCTGTTTTGTAACATCACTTAACATATCTACTTCGTCTTTTGACGCCTCTCCTCTAGCCATTCTTTCTAGCATTCGCCACATCCATCCTGATCCTTCTCTACAAGGAGTACATTGCCCACAACTTTCATGTTTATAAAATCTTGCAATTCTAGCCATACATTTAATAATATCTTGATCATTATTAATAACTACTATACCTGCAGTACCTAATCCGCTTTTTTCAGCTACTAATGAATCGAAATCCATAGTCAATGTTTCACATTTTTCTTTAGGTATTAAAGGCATTGATGAACCTCCAGGAATTACAGCTTGTAAGTTTTCCCAACCTCCTACTACACCTCCTGCATGAAATTCTATTAATTCTTTTAATGGTATGTTCATCTCTTCTTCAACATTGCATGGGTTATTAACATTTCCAGATATACAGAAAATTTTAGTACCTGTATTTTTTTCTCTACCTAAAGAAGCAAACCATTTACCACCTCTTCTAAGAATTGT
>MDTB01031429.1_pt1 | contig 19911 bp, 18 predicted proteins | sample 811161 | NCBI WGS metagenome assembly MDTB01 (sample SAMN05326650, study PRJNA326480) | marine metagenome | isolation source: seawater | place: Mediterranean Sea | collected 2009 | reverse complement strand
TACCACATTTCATGGCTTTGCGGCGTAATTATATTTGCGAGAGTTGGATAAGAAATTTCAGAAATTCCCCGTCAATCATAATAAAACAGTTGGATTCGGCGGGACTTAATACTTTGCGGTAAGAGACTTCAATGTTTATTGATACATTACTAAACTGCAGGTGGGTAATACCAATCATCCCACAAAATTGTGTGTTTGAAAGGGTTTCGATTGCGATTCATAAAAAAAGGATAATTGCAATTTGCGAACAATCGGAGGCCTCACAAAGGTTCGAACCATCCGTCACCTATGCCCTAGACCGACACTTAGTTTTGCCTGGACTTATTAATAGCCACACTTACGCATCCTTAAATGTATTAGCAAAAATTATTTTTGAACAATCTAACCAAAGTTGGTTTCACAAGTTACCTCAGGTTCTCACTAACAATTCCAGTAGCCCTGACTTGATAAGTGATGTAACACAAATTGCCGTCGCCGAGATGATAAAGACGGGCACAACATGCTTTGCAGACGTAGCTCTATTTTCAAATATTGCCGCAAATGTTGCCAGAGAATGTGGCATTAGGAGTCAAATTAGTTTCCCCTTGACTGAGACTTCAAAACTCATCAATAAAAGCTGGGAAGCCCAAATAAATGTTGGCCTTCGGCTTTTTGATGACTATAAGAATAGTGAGCAAATAAGAGTAGCTTGCGCACCACAATCAATCTCGTCATTAGATAATAACAAGCTAACTGATCTTGCCACCTATGTTCATGAAATAGAACTTCCTTTGCAGATCTGCGCGCAGAATTGGTTGGAAGAAATTTCAGTTTCATTAAAAAAATTCAAGGCAAGACCATTAGAAAGATTAGCAGCATGCGGTCTGCTCACTCCGCAAAGTCAATTAATCCACATGACTCAGCTAAAACAAAGTGACTTATTGCTCTTACAAGAGTTTAATAGTCATATAATTTACTGTCCTCGATTCAACCTCATAAGTGCCAGCGAATTTTATCCAGTTGGAAAACTGAAAAAGATGGATATCAATGTGGCTCTTGGATCTGGTGGGTTCTCGCGAGACCTCTCCTTCGATTTACTGAACGATTTGCAATTCGCATCCTTTCTCAGCAGAGCTCTTGATCAAGATGATATGGCACTATCACCTCTTGAATCACTTCGCATGGCCACCTTAGATGGAGCAACGGCGTTAGGTTGGCAGGAGGAAATTGGTACTCTTGAGGTCAACAAACTCGCTGATTTAATTGCGATTGAGATTAAATATAGTGATGAGCAAACTATAAACAACATCGCCGCTGGAGTAGTGTATAAAAGTTACAATCATAAGATCACTCACAGTTTTGTGGGAGGACTGCCGCTGATGATAAATGGCAATCTTGAGACATTAAATGAAGAACTTTTACATCGCAAACGTAGAGATTGGGTCGCAAAGATGGTTCACGTTGACTATTAATAAAACTTTGGTTTACAGCTTGGGAGATCTATGAATAACATCGCTTTATCCGAAGTAAACAAGTTTAACTCCACTGCACGTGTTTGGTGGGATTATAACGGAGATTATAAGACCCTGCATAAAATCAATCCACTTCGTGCAAACTGGATTGACCAAAACTCTCCCGTAGCAGGCTGTCGCGTTTTGGATGTGGGGTGCGGAGGAGGAATCCTGTCAGAGGCTCTTGCCAGACGTGGTGGTCACGTCACTGGAATTGATATTGCTGCAAACGCCTTGGATACTGCTAAGAGACATAGCCTTGAATCGGGGCTAAAAATAAATTATGAGCTCTCAACAGCAGAAAACTTCGCTTCCAATTGCTCTGAAAGATTCGAGATTATAACATGCTTAGAGGTTCTGGAACATGTCCCAGAGCCGGATTTAGTAGTTGGAGCTTGCGCGACACTACTAAAATCTGGTGGTAGCGTATATTTCTCCACAATTAACAGAAATTTAAAGTCGGCGTTGTTTGCCATCTTAGGCGCCGAATACCTTTTGCGTTTACTCCCCATCGGAACTCACCAACATAAGAAATTTATTCGACCATCGGAGCTGGCTAGTTGGGCTAGAGGATATGAACTAAAAATAGAGGATATGACTGGATTATCCTTCAATCCTTTCACAAAAAACTTCCGTCTTGAATCAAGTCAAGTCGATGTTAATTACATGATTCAAGCGAAAAAACGAACCTAACAAACCTCTTTAATAGGAAGTAAAATGATCGCTTTTAGTGGCCTGCTCTTCGATTTAGATGGAACACTCCTTGATACAGCTCCTGACTTTGTGACGTCTGTAAACTCCCTTTTAGGTAGGTATGAACGTTCCCATCTTGATTTTGAGCTTATTCGAAACCGAGTAAGTGAGGGGTCGGCCAGTTTACTTGAACTTGCGTTCAACGTTACACCCATCGACCTAAACTTCGACACCTTGCAAAACGAATTGTTGACTCTTTACCTTAAACATCTTGGAGACAAGACTAAAATTTTCCCACACATAAACCAAATACTAACTGAGTGCGACCAGCGGGCGTTACCATGGGGCGTTGTTACAAATAAACCTTGGATGTATACAGAACTTTTACTGAAGAAATTAAATCTAATTAATCGTGCGCGCTGCATAATATGCCCTGATCATGTTAAAAATCCTAAGCCACACCCAGAGTCACTTCAACTTGGCAGTATGCATCTCAATGTAAAAATTGACGAGTGTATATATATAGGTGATCATTCACGAGACATATTGGCTGCCAAAAATGCTGAAATGCGTTCGATTTTGGCTGCTTGGGGATACATAAACAAACATGAGGATATCTCTTGTTGGAATGCTGATTGGATTGCGCTCACCCCAAAAGAACTCTTCAACCTTCTTTTTAAAGAGCTAGAATTTTGAAAAAGTTCTCAGTCTCCTCATATGCAGCAGCGAGTGATTTATTAAGTGGACGCATTATTTTGATAACTGGTGCAGGTGACGGCATCGGCAGAGCTGTAGCAATCGCAGTTGCTCGGTATGGCGCAACTGCAGTACTCACGGGTCGAAATATTAATTCCCTTGAGACCACATACGACAAAGTAGTGGGCGAAACGGGCTCAGAGGCGGTAATTTGCCCCCTTGATTTGGAGCACGCAAAAGACTCTGATTACTTAGAATTAAAAAATCGAATTGAGGTCGAATTCGGAACTTTGGATGGATTAGTTAATAACGCAGCGATTTTGGGAGATAGAATGCCGCTCAACCAATATAAGTCAGAACTATGGGAGAAAGTACTTCGGACCAATTTAACCGCTCAGTTTCAGCTCACCCGCTCACTGATGCCTCTCCTGGAACAATCTACTCATGGCGGATCTATCATCTTTACCACCTCTGGAGCGGGGCAATCGAGCCGGGCATTCTGGGGTGCATACGCAGTTTCAAAGTGCGCAGTAGAAGGACTTATGCGAGGCTGGGCCGCAGAACAAGAAAATTTGGGGGAGCTCAGGATTAATGCAATTAATCCCGGAGCTACGCGCACGGCAATGCGTGCAAAAGCTTATCCGGCAGAAAATCCAAGTGACTTGAAAACCGCCGATCAAATTATTTGGGCATACCTTTATTTACTTGGTAATGACAGTCTTGGCGTGAATGGAAAAACAATTCACGCCCAACAGTGAAATAAGTTGCTAGAAATCTCTCTCAGATTCTTTTAAGGCAGCTCCGGGAGTGTTTAGGAGTATTCTTTCCTACTCTTAACGAGGGTTTTTTGTCTTGGATGAATGTTAGTGTTCCCTCTCGCTCGTAATTTTTTTTCATTGCGCCGACGCATATCTCTATCAATTTCCTTTTCCGAACAGTGAACGGCGTCAAGCTGGACGACATCTAATAAAGATCTAGTTTGCAATTCGTCCAAGTAAATGAATTCGCCTCTTCGGACAATAGAGGGAAGTTCGATTGGTCCAAAACTTATACGCTTCAGACGATTAACTTCAATACCTTGCGATTCCCACAGGCGTCGCACTTCTCGGTTTCGACCCTCTGAAATCGTGACACGATACCATTTGTTAGATGAAATTGGTTTATAATCTGAGCGCGGATGAAAATTCGGTTTTACGGTGTCAAATCTACCAAAACCATCATTCAAGACAACGCCTTCAGTTAAACGGTTTATGATTGACAAGTTAACAGCGCCGTAAACTCTTACTAAATATTGTCGAGAAATTCCATATCGAGGGTGCATAAGGCGATTGGCTAGCTCTCCATTATTAGTGAACAGAAGTAAGCCACTAGTATTGATATCTAAGCGACCTACAGATATCCAACGCCCTCTGGGAAGACGGGGTAATTGCTCATATACTGTCGTACGCCCTTTTTCATCAACAGTAGTGCATATTTCTCCCTCCGGTTTGTTATACATCAAAACTCTTGGGTACCCTTGATGAATGTATGGTACCACTTTCCCATCCAGAATAATTTTGTCCGAAGAACCTACTCGGTCGCCTATCTTAGAAATATTACCGTTCACAGATACTCTTCCCTCGGCGATCCAACGCTCCGCCTCCCGGCGAGAACCTAGACCCGCCGCAGCGAGTACTTTGTGAATTTTTTCAGACATTAATTTATCCGATTAATTAAATATTGACAGGAATACTGATGAAAACTGGTGTATCCTAAAGAGACTTTCAGGTTCTAGTTCTCTGTAATTTCACTGCTTGCGCTTTCTAATACACCCAGAGTTGGTTGGTGCACATTAGCCTCCATATTTTCGCCAACTTTCAATTCTGGCAACTGTCCAAGATCACTCAAATTAAAATAATTTAAAAACTCTTTTGTGGTCGCATAAAGCGCCGGCTTACCCGGAACATCACGATGTCCCACAATTTTTATCCACCCCCGTTCTAGCAAAGTTCTTATCATATCTGAACTTACTGCTACCCCTCGCACCAACTCAATATCTCCTCGAGTTAGCGGTTGTCGGTAAGCAATAAGTGCAAGAGTTTCGAGCATAGCATTAGAGTACCGCTTCGGCTTTTCTTCCCAAAGTCGATGCATCCAACTCGCTAATTTCTCTCTAATTTGAAACCTAAAACCACTAGCTACTTCCACCAATTCATAACCGCGATCTCGGCAATCTAACTGAATATCCTCCACAGTTGCCAGTATTTGATCTCTCGCTGGTCTTTCCGAATCGGAAAATAAATTTTCTAATTCTGCGATGGTTAAGGGCGTTGGAGACAAAAGTAAAGCACCCTCAATAATTTGACGCAACAACAGCGATTTCATAACTCTTGCGCCCTAACATAGATCATCCCAAAAGAATCGGTTTGAACGATGTCAACCAACCTTTCTTTCATCAATTCCATAACGGCCAAAAATGTGACAATTACCCCTAACTTTCCCTCTATGGGGTCAAATAAACTGCCAAAAGTAACAAACGTTTGCTTGTTTAAGCGACTTAAAATGTCCGCCATACGCTCGCGAGTAGAGATAATTTCCTCTGAAATTTCATGATGCTGCGACAAACGAGAACGTTCATCCACCGATTCCAAAGCCTTTTTTATGTCTTGCAAAGTAACAGTTGGTCGGAGGATAACGGGATCAGGGCCACTAAGTTCTGCTCGAGCAAGAAAAATATCGCGGTCAAGTCGAGTTAGCTTATCTATGTTCTTAGCTGCATTTTTAAATACCTCATATTCTTGAAGCCTGCGAATCAATTCCGCACGGGGATCCATTGCCTCTTCAATCACTTCAGAGACGCGGGGAAGTAGCATTTGCGATTTAATTTCCGTTAACATAGCAGCCATAACTAAATAGTCCGACGCTAACTCAAACTTTAGATCTTGCATAATGCTAATATAGTCAGTGTACTGCCGAGTAATCTCAGACACGTTAATATCCAGGATATCCAAATTCTGTCGTTTTATTAAATATAGCAGCAAATCTAGAGGGCCCTCAAACGCCTCAAGGATTACCTCCAAAGCATCTGGGGGGATATAAAGGTCATCAGGAAATACCGACAGCTTTTGCCCTTGCACTACCGCGAAAGGCATCTCCACTTGCCGTGGAAAAGCATTTTTTTGATTATTTTTGGGAGATATGGGGGGCAAAGAAATCCTTTTTTTTCAAAATTTTCTAATAGCTAAATTTTGGTTCAACAACCGGTATTGCATCACAAGTTAAGCAATCTCTAGAGACTGAGTTAAGCTTACATTATTGAGGCCAAATCGCCTAATCCCGCGCGCACAAGTTTCGGCACCTCTCCGGTTAAATCAACCACTGATGTAGACTCAACACCACAATATCCTCCATCAACGATGCCATCAACAATGCTCTCAAAGCGTTGTCTAATTTCGTCAGGGTCAGCTACGCCATATGGATCATTCTGTATCGCTAAGGTGAGGCTCATTAAAGGCTCGCCAAGAGCGGTCAACAATGCTAGAACAATATTATTTTGTGGTATTCTAATCCCCACCACTTTTCTTTTAGGATGAAACAATCGATTAGGTAAAGAGGAGGAGGCTGGCAATAAAAAAGTGAATGGCCCAGGGGTCTTTGCCCTCAAAATACGATAATTACTGTCACTAACTTTGGCAAACTTTGCAACTTCAGAGAGATCTCGACATAAAAGCGAGAAATCTTGATCTCTTCCAATCCCACGGATAACGCGAATCCGATCAACAGCACGCTTCTCGCCAATCTTACATCCGATCGCATAGACAGAATCAGTCGGATAAATAATTACTCCACCTGAATTAAGTATATCCGTGATTTTCTGGATCAAACGAATTTGTGGGTTTTTAGGATGAATTGTTAAAAACAAACTCATGGGTATTTCCGGTGTGAAATGGTTGATATTACTTTTACTTAATTATAATTTTTCAGCATAATAGAAACTAAGGGTTTTGTATTGAACTAACTGGTCATAACTTTATAAATGACATTATTCTATGATCTTTACCAAGAGATGGATAGGTGCGCTGCTAGCGCAGTGAGAGAATTAGAGCTATAAATTAAACATGAGTTATTTTAAAAGACCCAAGGTCCAAGACGGTGGTGGCGCAGTAACCAAAAAAAAGTCTCATCAGGAGAACCTGTTCCTGAATATTGCTTGTAATTTAATAATTCCTACCTTCACCTTCATGAAGCTCAGCGAAGAGAATTATTTAGGCATAAAGCTCGCCATAATAACTGCTCTCCTGTTCCCTTTAATCTACGGAATTCGGGATTTCATAGTAAGAAAAAATTTGAACTTTTTTTCTACCCTTGGAGTGATAAGTATTTTATTGACAGGGGGTATCAGTTTGATGGAGCTAAATGCCTCCTATATTGCCATTAAAGAAGCTTCTATACCCTCACTTCTTGCACTTGCCACCCTTATATCTCTCAAATCATCAAAGCCGGTGATTCGTATATTTGTCGAATTTATTTTCGAAATGGAATTAATAAGTGAGGCACTAAAGAAAAATGGTCGCGCTACAGAATTTGAAACCCTTTTAGTTAGTGGCTCTTGGATTCTCGCGGGCGGTTTTTTAATCTCAGCCGTCCTAAATTACGTGCTTGCCACTATCATTTTAACCGCTACACCGGGCACTGTGGAATTTAACGAGCAACTTGGCACGATGTGGGCTCTCAGTTTTCCAGTGATAGCTTTGCCAGTAACGCTAATTTTGTTTGCAAACCTCTATTATCTCCTGAAAAGTATCAAGCGTATTACAGGCATTCCACTTGAAGATCTACTGAAGAAGAAAATGACAAACTGACCTATGTGGTATGTAATTAATTGTGAAGATTATCCAGACACCACCGATTTAAGATCTTCGGCAAGAGTGGAACATCTAGACCGATTGCAGCGACTTAAAGACCAAGGACGGCTGTTGGTAGCAGGACCATACCCTAAAATCGATAACACAAATCCCGGAGGACATGGTTTTAAAGGTAGCTTGATAATTGCGGATTTTAATTCACTCCAAGAGGCAGAGACTTGGGCAAGCGAAGATGCCTACTTAAAAATAGGCGTTTATAAAAAAATAGAAGTGAATCCTTTTAAATATGTACTACCTTAGTTTTAATAATGAGATTTTTAATTACTCGTGCTATTCGACCGCGTGACATCCTCGCCAACCAAAAGAGAACATTTATGCTAAAACTGATGCTTAATGGGCCACTACTTGTGTTTGGTATTTTCACCCAGCCTATCATTTCCCAAGAACTTCGAGAATCTGATAATAATGCCACGGAAACAATCATTATTGAACGCAATAATATTGATCCCACACCTAAAAATGAGGCTGTTGAAGATTTCGACCCCAGAGTGTCTGATGAATTAACTAATTTTCAAGCTCAATCAACCAGCAATTTTAGTCAATCGCCTATCCCTGCAAACACTGTGCATGAGAAACGTGGTTATATAAGCGATGAGTATTATGTTCCAGTCAGAAGTGTACCCAATCAAAATGGAAAAGTTACCCACAACGGGCTCAAGAGCGGCACTCCATTAACGATTACGGATAGCGACGGGCAATGGAAAAGAATTCTTACTGACTTTGGTCAACAGGGTTGGATTGAAAAACGATTCATATCAGAGAGTCCAATTTCGCGTACATTGCTGATCGAGGAAAGAGAAGCAAAAAAAAATCTGGAGCAAATGTTAAAAGAAGAACAAATGATTTCCAACAAGTTAAAAGATGCGCTCGCACAAAAAAATAATGAATATAATTCTTTAGTTATTAGTCACGAAAATGAAAAAAATACAATTGCTGGAACTAACAATAACATCCCCAAATCGGTAATTGATGAAAATATCGAACAATTAGTTAAAAGGAACCATTTGCTGATTCAAGAAAATGACGTGTTGACGGCGCAATTGCAGGTGTCACAACAAAATGAGGGACAACAATTCTTTTTGTATGGTGCGATATCAGTTTTCTTGGGCGCACTTCTAGCGGCACTAATTCCGAAGATTCGAGGAAGAAGGCGTCTATCAACTTGGAAATAAGAGATGTAATTTTGAAAAAAAAATATAAGTCGTCGAATCAATATCATACTCACCATTTGCTGCATCACCTTCTCCCAACTAGCTGTATGCAAATGTAATAAAGTTGAATTTGTAACAGATTCTGGAAAATTTGTTATTGAAATCTATCCCAATCATGCCCCGCTCACATCCTCAAACTTCATCAAGTTGATTAATGAATTTCACTATGACGGATTAATCTTCCACCGGGTTATACCCCAATTTATTGTCCAAACAGGGGGGTATACATTCGATTTTACGCCACGTCACAACCAAACCCCTCCCGTGCCAAATGAGGGAAATAATCAATTAAAAAATGTCCGAGGAAGTGTCGCCATGGCGAGGACTTCAGATCCGCATAGTGCTCAATCACAGTTTTTCATAAATATAACAGACAATCCGTCGCTTAATTCCTCTGCAAATAATTACGGTTATACAGTATTTGGCAAAGTTGTCGACGGAATGTCTATTGTCGATGCTATCGCCGCTAAAAAAACTCATAACTATGGAATGTTTAGGGATGTTCCAATCAAACCAATAAGGATTCTTAAAGCAAGGGAAACACAAGAAAGTCTGTGTGACACGCCGATAGTGAACGCAAAAAAAATGTAGGGATGAATGGAAATTGATTTCTCTCAGTGTAAATGTTAATAAAATTGCACTACTTCGAAATTCTAGGCCGGGAAACTTTCCCTGCGTGCTTACTTTCGCCAAGAGTTGTATCAACCTTGGGGCACATGGTATCACCGTACATCCGCGGCCGGATGGCCGACACATTCAACCTAAAGACGTAAAACAACTCTCCGATCTCATTACCCCGCTGAAAAAAATTGAGCTAAATATTGAAGGGAATCCCTTCTGCATGCCGACTGAAAAATATCCCGGCTTCTTGGCTTTAGTAGAGCACTCAAAGCCAGACCAATGCACGCTAGTTCCGGATACCAACGAGCAGTTAACTTCTGATCACGGTTTTAATTTACAGGAGTATGGAACCCTACTCGAGCCAATTATAGATCAAATAAAATCCTCAGGGATTCGCACTAGTATTTTCATAGATCCGGATCTAGAACAAGTCAGGAGAGCCGCTGAATTAGGTGCCGACTGTATTGAACTGTACACCGGCCCTTTCGCCCAAGCTTGGGGGACCAAACATTTAGAAAAAATATTTTCTCAACATCTCACCGCCTCAAAGCTTGCAGCAGATCTGGGAATGAGGGTCAACGCAGGCCATGATCTAAACCTAGTAAATTTAAAAAAATTTGCATCAATACCTGAGCTTGCTGAGGTCTCTATCGGTCATGCGCTCATTATTGAGGCACTCAACCGAGGATTAGAAGAGGCCATTCATGCCTTTCGCTCGGCATTAAATTGATTGATCCGCTTTTTATTAATCTCTCATTTCCCAGAATAACGATCAAATTACGCAGCATTTAAAAACCTCTTTAAAGGATTGAATCAGACCAAAAATCAGGATGCTTGTATATGAACCAAAAAATCGATAGCCCGAGTTATTTATCCAGAAAAGAATCTCTTAAGCATGTAATCACAGTGTATGGGCGCAATACATGCCTAGAGGCTCTATGTGACGAGAAATTGACCATTTATCGACTTCATTTAGCAAACACAAATAAATACAATAAAAGACTTAAACAGCTCATAGCACTTGCCGATAGCCGCAAAGTAAGTATTCGTTGGCATAGTAAAACCCAGCTTGCACGGATTTCACGGAATAGCAAACAGGATCAAGGTGTAGCTTGTGATATCCGATGCCCGGGATATCAACATTACAAGGAAATTATAGATTGCATGCCTCTCAGCCAGACCACTACACTAATTGCTCTCGACGGTATTACAAACCCAATCAACCTTGGCATGATTATCCGAAGTGTGACCGCAAGTTCCGCATTTGGTATTTTACTTCCATCAAGAGGAAAGCCAGTCCTTTCACCTTTAGCGATAAAAGCCAGCGCCGGGACTGCTTTTAAATGCAATATTCTTCGTTGCGAGGAGCTTTTTACTGCGCTTACTGACTTTCAGCAGAGAGGATTTCAAGTATCGATTCTAGATCCGAATGCCCCCAATACAATTTATGATTTTGCTTCCCCTTCTCCAATCATTTATATTCTTGGAAGCGAAAGCGGTGGCATAAGTGCGGCCGTAAAGCAAGTTTCTAATCATGCGCTCAGAATACCCATGCGGAGAGGTGTTGAATCTCTAAATGTTGCCGCCGCGGCTGCCATCCTCGTTTTTCTGGAGTAGTTAGAAAACCTCACCTCGCCTCAGGAATTGGTTGTCCCAAGCTTCCAAAGTGGAGAGAATAAAGACATCGTAATCGCTATAATAATAGTAGTTAAAGATATTAACGTAAAAGTAGTGCTTATTCCCAAGTTATTTATTAAAACACCACATAACCAAGCTCCCAAAGGGGTTCCTCCAACTAGACTTATTTGATATATGGACAAAGCTCTGGCTCGATGAGATTCAGCAATGTTGTTATGAAGAATAGTTCGACCCACAACCATCGATAATCCTGTAGAGAGCCCCCACAAAAAAACAATGGAAAATAAAATCCAAAAAGGAGGTGAGAGTGCGGCAAAAACGAATAACGTACCGCGCCATAAAAAAGTTATCACCATAAGTTTGCCTGGATTAACAAAATTTGTTGCCCTCCTTGCAACTGCAATATTGGCTGAAATTACTCCACAAGTAAAAAGCAATTGAAGCGCCGATAAAAGCATAGCTCCGCCATCATAAACTTGTTGCACAAGAACTGGCATCCCGACTAAATAAACCCCAAAAGGTAATAATCCAGTTGCAAAAACAAGAAAAAGAAGATGTAAAAAGCTCTTGTTGTTAACAAACAATGTAAGAGCATTTAACAGATCTTTCCATGAAGGTTTACTAATCAGTGTTTGTCGGGACAAATCTTTATTTACTCGATGAGCCCGAGAAATTAAAAATGATGATAATCCGAACATAAAAATTTGAATGCCCAACAAAACGGACAGCTCTATGTAACCTAATAATCCGGCTAACCCAAAACCTACTCCTTGTGCAATAAATTTGACAACTATGGATTTAGCCACGGACTGTTGAATTAAATGTGATGGTGTAAAAACTAATAAACTTTCCCGAGCAGGTTGTACAAAGGCGTTCAGAAATCCAAACATAACTCCACTTACAATCAATAATTGGAGCGTTAAAGTATTGAATGTGTAAAACCACCATAGCATTGACAAGGGCATGATATAGAGCATGTACAAGAGAGACAGCCATGCCCCACGGTGAACTCGGTCTGAAATTACTCCGCCGAACAGAAGGAAAATGGTATTCGGAAGCAGAATAGCCATCTGTGCTAATCCTAGTTCACTTGCTGATGCCCCAACAACACCAATTACCAACCAAGGGAATAAAACGGAATGAATACCCGTGGCTACGCTGTTTGCTCCAATCGCTCTTAAATAATATTGAATCGAAAATGTGAGACGGGTCATTAGTTACTCTTAACCGTTTCTTAAACTCCAAATCTAGATAAAAAAGATACAAAATGAATAACTGCCAATTCGACAAGTTAAAACGACCACGCTGGATTAGCATATGCATCTATAATTTTATAAAGTAACGAAACTTACAGTGGCTTAAAACCAGCTCGAGGAAGACGACAAAAGTAATCCGCGTGGCGATTCTGTATAAAAAAGCCCCAGCCAAAAAATTTTTAAGGGGATTATGTCTAAGTATCCGCTATAAATTGTAAAAACTGTTTTTCATCAAATACGGGAATATCAAGAGCATTTGCCTTTTTAAGTTTAGAACCCGCTCCTGACCCTGCTACCAGCCGACTTGTTTTTGAGGAAACTGAATCAGAAACTCTAGCACCCAATGCTTGCAACACATTCCTAGCCTCTCCTCGGCTCATTGATTCCATTCGTCCAGTTAATACCCAAACCTGTCCATGGAGTGAGATGTCTCTCACCTCATCAACAGAAGCAAGAGGCCAATGTACACCTTTTCTCTGTAGCTCCGTAATAATCTCATATGTCTTTGGGTCAGCAAAAAAAACTTGAATATGTTCTGCTAATACTGGTCCAATTCCCTCAATCGACAACAATTCATTTCTCCGAGCAGCCATGATTTCTTCAATCGATGTAAACTGCTTTGCCAACAAGCGAGCACAATTTACTCCCACCTCCCTGATTCCAAGAGCGTACAAAAATTTCTGCAAGGTAGTTCTCTTACTTTTTTCGATGGCATTGAGGAGATTGCGCGCTGACTTATCTCCCAATCGCTCCTGTTGTGTAAGAGTTGGTAAAGTTAAGTCATAAAGATCCACAATTGAAGCTATACAGCCGGCATCGACTAATTTATCAACCAGCCGGTCACCGAGACCATTGATATTCATCGCACCCCGTGACGCAAAATGCTTAATCGCTTGTTTAACCTGAGCAGAGCATCTTAGACTTCCGGAACAACGAGCAACAACCTCCGAGGGATGATTCAGAATTGGTGCGGAGCAAACTGGACAAAATTTTGGAAACAAGACTAGAGAAGAATTTTTCTGCCTGCGCTCATACACCACCCGAACCACTTGAGGAATGACATCCCCAGCACGACGAACGACCACAGTATCTCCCAGATGCAGACCCAATCTGCTTATTTCGTCAGCATTATGCAGGGTAGCACTGCTAATTGTAACTCCACCAACAAACACAGGACTTAAACGTGCAACCGGTGTTACAGCTCCTGTTCTTCCCACCTGGAAATCAACGGCCACTAGTTGAGAAAAAGCCTCTTCAGCAGGAAATTTACGTGCGATCGCCCACCGAGGAGATCGCGAGAGAACACCCAAAAGCTTCTGCTTCTGTAGATCATTGACTTTTATGACAACACCGTCAATGTCGTAAGACAATAAAGTCCTCCGCGTAAACAAACTATTGCAGTAACTTTCACAAGCATCAATATCAACCGCAAAAGAAATGTCAGGATTAATTCTAAAACCCAAGCGACCAACATACTCTAGCATCCCCCACTGCGTATCCGGAGATCCATAGTCTGAGTACTGCTCAACGCTATAAGCACAAAAATTCAATGGTCTGCGCGCTGTTACTTTAGAATCTAGCTGACGCAAACTCCCAGCTGCAGCATTTCTGGGATTTACAAAAGGCTTTTCACCGCGCTCCTTAACAAAGACGTTTAATCCATTAAAGCCTTGCCTCGTCATATAAACTTCACCGCGTATTTCAATGAGCCTGGGTGGAAGATCACTCATCAATTTTAAAGGTAATGACTTGATGGTTTTTATATTTGCGGTTACATCCTCGCCAGTAGCACCATCTCCCCTAGTCGCCGCTTGAACTAACATCCCCTCCTTATAGATTAAACTGACGGCAACTCCGTCCAGTTTTGGCTCACACAGGTAGGACACTTTTACGGAGTCGTGTAATCTTTCATGGACACGACGATCAAAGTCTCTCAATGCTTCTACACTGAAAGCATTGTCAAGCGACAACATTGGAACCGTGTGTTGTACTTGATTAAACTCAGGGAGTGGGGCTCCACCGATTCGCTGTGATGGAGAATCCTTTTTTATCAACTGCGGATACTGTTTTTCTACCAACAAAAGCTGCCGCATTAACCCATCATATTCAACATCCGAAATACGTGGATCATCCAAAACGTGATAATAATGATTATGCGCCTGCAAATCGCTCACCAACCGTCTATAGCTGGCAATTATCCCGTCATCTATGGTGACCATGAACTAATATTTTTCTCAGCCAAGCGCATGACGTCCAGCCACTTCACGCGCGCGTTGCCGGTAATGATCAATTGTTTGAGGGGTAATAGAGCTTCGTGATTCGTCCAAAACATTGAGCTTGAGACTTTTGGCCATTGTGCGTGCAGTTGAAATCATTAATTCAAACCCAGCGCATGCATCTTCTACGTCATTTAAATTTAAAAAAAGAGTCACCCCGGGGGTTTTTACTGCAGAAATCGTTTTCAAATCAAAGGTTCCAGGATTAACTAGGTTTGCCAAACTAAAAAGAACTGGCCCTTCTCCCTCCTCTTGCGCATGGCGATGGAATATACCCATTGCCCCATAGCGCAAACCCGCCTGCAGAAGGGTTTCAAGCAAATTGGAGCCGGATAAAAACTCGCCCCTGTTCGCCATCAAATGAACTATGATAATATCAAGCTCATCACGTTTAGCATGATCATCCGAGCCGCTCTCGAGCGAACTGACAGACTCCTCACCAACCTCAGAATCGAGTGCCGAGCCCTCGAAATCAATATTAGTTTGTCTGGGATCGTTGGTGCGTGAATAGCGACGACTTATGTCTTTCGGACTGAGGAGAATGTCCTCTAATCCTGCTTCACGTGATGTATTAGTTCCATGATTTTTATTTAAAGACTGATCAACGCTAAACAAGTTCTCCACATTTTCGACTTTGTTTCCACGCTTCTCCATTTTGTCAAGGTGAGTTGACATCTGCAGGTTTTCATATCTGTGTCGTTTCGCACGGCGCATTCCATCCAAAATGATAGCTACGAGCACTAACCCCGCAACCACAATGAGAGTTTTATTTGCAGCCAGAAATTCCATGTTTGTTCATTAGTCCCGATCACTAAAAGATAATCGCTATTGTAATTGGCCTTTTCAAAAACAAAAGTGTTTTTAAAAAAATTATTAGCTTAGCCAACCAAATTAGATACTTGATTAACTCCTACAGACACTACTCTTGACACACCAGCTTCAGACATTGTAACTCCTAGTAAGGTATCGGCTGCTTGCATCGAAATTTTATTGTGTGTAATCATAATAAATTGTACTTTTGGTGACATTTCTTTGACTAAGCCAAGATATCGACTGACATTTATATCATCCAGCGGTGCATCAACTTCGTCTAAAATACAGAATGGGGATGGGTTAAGCTTAAAAATAGCAAACACCATGGTTAGTGCCGCGAGTGCTTTCTCTCCTCCCGAGAGAGCTTGAATAGTACTATTTTGCTTCCCCGGCGGTTTCGCCATTAAAACAACACCTGCCTCCAGCAGGTCATTCCCTGAGAGCTGCATATAAGCCTCACCACCACCAAACAACTTAGGAAATAATTCTCTAATGTAGTCATTTATTGAATCGAAGGTTTCTTTAAACCTGGCTTTGGTAGATTGATTAATTTTTTTTATAGCTTCGTTGAGAGTTTCAAGTGCGGATACAAGCTCATCATTCTGGCGATCTAGATAATCCTTTCTCTCAGACTCAATTTTATACTCTTCAACGGCCGCCAAGTTAATTGGTCCCAACTTACCGATTTTTGCCTCTATAATCTCCAGCTCAGTCATCAAGGAAGTAATGTCGATACTGACATCAATATTTTCAACTAACTCAGCTAACTTAGACGGATCGGATATAATTTGTTCTCCCAAAGTGCGTTGTAACGTCATCGATTCACGTCTTGAAAGACGCGCATCCTCCAAATGTTCTCTTAATGAGTTTATTTCCGCGTTAAGTGTGACTCGCATCTCTTCTACTTCCCGGCGTTCTTGCTCTGATGACAACATAGCAGATTTAGCATCTTTGTAATCCTGCTCCGCAAAAACTCGATTCTTTAACATTTGCTGCAATTCTTCGTGCATGCTAGGTACCGAAGGATCATTAGTAGTTATGTTCTCTATTTCAGCCTTTCGATTCTTTAATCGTTTTATCTGGGACTCCAAACGCTCAATAAGTTCCTCGATCGTATTTCGTTTAATTTCCAATGCTTTAATCTTCAATTTTAATTCTGTAAGCAATAATTGTTTCTCTCCTAATTCTTTTCGGAAACCACTATATTTAGTCTGAAGGCGGTCCTTCTCCTTCTGAAATTCATGACCTTCTTTTTCATCCAGCTGCGCTCTGTCGCTAGCACTTGCCAACGCATTTCTCGCATTTTCTAAAGCCGTTTGGTCCTCGGCTAGAAAAGCTTCTACCTCAGACAATTCCTCTTCTGCTCGCTTTCCTCTTGCGGCGTATTGATCAAGTTTCACCTCAAATGCGCTTAGTTCCGCTCGCGTCTCCGAGCTTTTCTCCTCCTGCATCTTAATTGCAGAAATGTTTTTCTTTTGATTTCTTTCCGCAATTTCAATTGCTTCCACTAAAATGTGACGTTTACCCGATAGTGACTTTATTAAAATATTTAGCTCCTCAACCTGTTCACCAATCTCTTTTAATTCAGTCTTTCTCTTGAGGAAGCCATGAGTTTTATTTATATTTCTCGCAACTCGAACCCAATTTGATCCGAGCCAGATTCCATCTTTGGTTACAATTGATTCATATGACCGAAGATCTGATTGAAAGGATAGTGCTTCCTTCAAGTGCTCAGCCTTGAAAACATTTGCAGCCGCCGATAAAGAATAATCACACTGAATGACTTCGTTCAATCTTGGGAGGCTAATTTTTAGATTATCTTGCTCTTCAATTCGGATTTTAGAGTCGATCACACTTATTTCACCCGAATCAAATGTTTTCAACTGGTCGACTTTACCTTCAAAATTAGATACAACAAGCCCGCTCAAATAATTTCCTAGTACAATCTCGACAGCCTCTTCCCAACCTTCTGTAACCCGAAGAGAATTAGCGAGTTGTGAGTAATTCCACTTAGACTGAAGTAACCATTTTTGCTTCTGTTCGTTACTATGGAGTGAACTTTGCAATGCTTCAAGAGCGGTGCCACGTCCAATCAATACCTGATAACTCTCTCTCAACCCATTCAATTCCTCTTCTAATTGATACTGTAAACACCTTTTTTCTTCAATGTCATTCGCAAGCTGAGCTCTTTTATCTTCATTACCTCTCTGCGCAGCAATTTGCTCGCAGAGCTTCGTCTTGAGTGTTTGCATTTCATTTTGCTGAAAATCTAGCTGAAAGCTACTAATTTCCTTTTGAAGTTGGCTTTGTCGTTGAAACAGGTTAGCAATTCTTTTCTCCAAGTCATGAATACGGGATTGCTGAACCTCAAGTTGTTTTAGGGGCTCGGCTCGGCGTCGATGATAGACGTCCGAACGCTCTTGCCACTCTTTTATGGCAGCCTGCACCGACTCAATCTCCAAAGAAATCGATTTCTCGTCCTCTTCAGCAACTTTTAAATCTGGCAAGACCTCAGCATACTCTAAATCTAATTCTTCAGCGCGTTGTTGATCTTTAATCAAGTGCTGCTGGGATTCATCAATATTCCCTGTAATCAAATGAAGCTCTCGTTTTAACTCTTTTTCTCGCTGTAACTGATGTTGAATCTCTTGCTCTTTTCGAGTAACTTCACCATTAGTTTGAAAGAAATAAATTTGTTTTTTTTCAACTTCATCAGAGTAGTCCAAAAGCTCAAGTCGAAAGCGCTCAATTCTCGAGTCTAACTCTTTTTGGTTAGCAAACAGTCTGGATTTTTCAACCTCCAACTTATTGATTTCACGAGTCTTATGTTTAATATCTTCGTCCATAGAACGCCATCTAAGCACTTTTACCTGAATCTGTTTGTAACGCTCTTTTTCTCTCAATTCAGTATATTTTTGCGCCGACTTTGATTGTCGTTCTAATCTCATTAACTGTCGATGCAATTCTTCCCTAAGATCGGAGAGGCGCTCCAAGTTGTCATGCGTGCGTGCTATTCGGTTTTCAGTATCTCTCCGTCGGTCTTTATATTTAGAAATACTAGCTGCTTCCTCAAGAAGAAAACGTAATTCATGTGGTTTTGCATCAATTAATCGAGTTATAGTGCCTTGTTCTATGATCGCATAACTCTTCGGCCCCAACCCAGTCCCCAAAAACAAATCAGTAATGTCCTTGCGCCGACAAAGCTTCGAGTTCAAAAAATATTGCGCTTGCCCATCACGATTCAGAGTGCGACGTACGACAATTTCACTGTATGCAGAAAGTTCTCCTTTCAAATGGCCCTCAGAATTATCGAACACCAGTTCTACTGATGCTTGACCCACCGGCTTTCTTGCTCCAGAACCATTAAATATGACATCTACCATGGAATCACCGCGCAAGTTTCGCGCTGATGACTCCCCTAGCACCCACCGTGCAGCATCAATCACGTTTGATTTTCCACATCCATTTGGGCCGACTACGGCACAGATTTCACCAGGAAAGTAAATCTTCGTTGGATCTACAAAGGATTTGAACCCTGAAACTTTGATTAGTTTTAATCGCATCAGTACTCTTTTTTAATACTTAAGTTCTTCTTTTCCCTGTTTGCTAGACTTACCAGAAATCGATGTCATGATCCGTTATCATCCTTAAAAATTATAAGCTATTGAGGGGCTTACCCATTTTAGGCCGTCTGACTCTAATCACGGCTTTGCTGATTAATCGTTACAATAAGCGGTAGCGGCTCATTTACAAGATCTATCGAACGTGACCTGAGCTCTAATTTTTTTTCTGTAAGAGAACCTCTCCCCTGACCATATATTCGGGCGACCACCTCCAGATGTCTGAGATCTGATGCCAATTGCAAAGGATCCAATAAATCTATATTTGAAAACACTACATTAGCAGGTAAGGACGTCAATCTCACACTTTTAGCCATCAACGGCACATCCGAGGCACCAGCTTCAAATACTAACAAAAATACCTTATCGCTAGAAGAACGCACAAAAATATTTCCCAAGCTAAAATCGATTGTACTTGCGTTTTTAGCCTGGCGCTCCTTGAAACCGAAAGGCCCATCATCTCTGGAACCCTCGGTCGAGTGACTTTCAACTGGGACACTCAAGGCTATTGTTGCTCTCTCAATACCTTTTTGCATTGCAATCACATCTTCGCTATTGTCATCCAAACCTACTTTCGCCTGTTGCCAGAACCTTATTGCATCCAAAAACCTTTTTTCCGTGAAGGCCTCTATACCTTTGAGTCCTAAAACTCTTGAGGACTCTGGATCTGAGATAAACGCAGCTTGGATCGCT
>MDTB01095614.1_pt1 | contig 19918 bp, 17 predicted proteins | sample 811161 | NCBI WGS metagenome assembly MDTB01 (sample SAMN05326650, study PRJNA326480) | marine metagenome | isolation source: seawater | place: Mediterranean Sea | collected 2009 | reverse complement strand
AAAATCTTTTTATATAGATTTAATTAAGATTTCTGAACTTGAATCTAATAATTTTGATATCGATATCGAATTATCTCATTTACTATCCAATAAGGAGCCACGCTTAAGGCCAGTACAAATTTATATCCAATATAAAAGACGAAATATTAATGAAGGAAAAAAATTGAGAATCTCAGATGGTTGGATAATCCTATCTAGAATAATAAAACTAAAAAAATACCTTGATGAATAAATTCTATTGAAAATTGAATGGTATTTGAAATCCCAATCTTATTTTTGTACCTGCGTTTGTACACCAATCTAACCACATCATTAATGAGTAAAGGTTATCATCCCAATAATAACTATAAAAACTTTTAAAATAAAATTCACTTTCAACATTTCCACTTGGATATGCTCCTTCAATATAATCAGAATAGGGATCGAATACTCTGTTTAGAATAGTTTCTTCCCCCATTTGATAATATCCAGATAACACCTTTATAATTGTGTTCTTATAATTATAGTAATTAAATCCAAAATTAATTTCTTGGGTATCACTACCCCTTTCCCATCCTAGGGGAATATTATTATTGACAAAATTATTTGAGCCATATCCATGCCTAAAGGTTGGTGTGCCAATATATACAAACGAATTAGTTAAAATAAATAGATGTGCCTTAGAAGAAAAGGGAGTATAAGCAGTTCTAATTGAAAATGCTCTTCCATGTTCCTTGCCTATTTCAATATCTGGATCAATTACAAATTCATCAAATAAATAATTAAAAGAAAATCTTAAAGAATTGTTAAATAAAAAATCTAAATGCAACTGCCAAACAGCATTGGAATAATTATTACCAACCATATTTAAACGATTATTTAATTCGGTTTCTAGGTGTGTTGAAATAGGATTGAGATAACCAATATCAAAAGATCTATTTACACCAGAATATATAGTGGTTTCAGAAAAACCAATAATGAGGGATTTTTTATTACTCCATTCAAATCCTCGAGCAGTGAGATAGCGATTAATATTATCTTCAACATTTTCCAAAAAACCATAAACATACCTTACTCGAACTTTTCCATAATCTGATCCTAAAAGAAAATAATTATATGGTTGACTATTTTCACTTAATGCAAGTTGAATATCATTACCAGCCCCCCAGCTCTCTTGCCCCCTAGCAAACTGTAAAATAACCCAATTGTTTTCAAACCCTAATCCACCATTATAATTTCTTTTATCATTAAAAAAATTATATTCTATGTCAAACTGATAATTATTAGATAAGCTATTTTTGAAAGAAGGATATATATACCCATAATAATGATTTTTATATTGAAAACGGCCAAATCCCGATATTGAATAAAAGTTCTCTGCTAAGTTAAAATTTATTCTGCCATCAATATGGATAGATGAGTCTTCTCTATTAAATTTTTGGTGTTTTGTCGATTGAAATCTAATTGGACCAAAAAATGTCAATAAGTCCCAATCAATACCAGCATCATAGAATATTTTTTTTGTTTGATATAAAAAATTATCTCTTGGCACTGATTGTGCAACAACAATCTTCAACTGAGAGAGAAGAATTAAAATAATAATTAACTGCTTCATAAAAAGACAGCGTTGGTTAGGACTAAGAAAAAGAAGAGTCTTAAATTATCATCAATAAAAATAAGAATTATCTTTTTTATAAAAATTAAATTTTTAGTTTTATGCTTCGGCTTTAATTCTTGAAATTGGCAAGCTTGTTCTATTCTCCATTGATAATCCAAAATTACTTGTTGTATATGTAGGTAATATTTGTTTTAGAAGCATTTGGATTTTTTCACTATCTAAGTCTTCGGCTGCAATACATAGTTCATCAATACTTGTTTTAAAAATTGCCCATGGAACGTTAGAATTTCTATCTTTTAATATCATTATTTTCATATGCGAAGTACTTACTTTTTGCTCATTCCTTAACTGAAGTTCTTCATAAAGTTTCTCTCCAGGCCTTAATCCAGTAAAGACAATAGGAATGTCTACTTCAGGTTCAAAACCTGATAAACGAATTAAATCCTTCGCCATTTGGACAATTCGTATAGGCTTACCCATCTCTAATAAAAAGATTTCACCATCACGCCCCAGAGCACCGCATTGTATGATCAGTTGTGATGCTTCTTGGATAGACATGAAATATCTTGTCATTTCAGGATGTGTAATAGTTATTGGACCACCTTCATTAATCTGCTTTTGAAATGTTGGTATTGCACTTCCTGAACTTCCTAAAACATTACCAAAACGAACTGCCATAAATGTAGTTTTAGATGAAGCATTAAATGATTGTATTAATTTTTCAGAAGCTCTTTTTGTTGCACCCATGATATTAACAGGATTAACAGCTTTATCAGTTGAAACTAATACAAATTTATCAACACGATATTTATCTGATAACTCTACTATATTTAAAGTGCCTCTTATATTTGTTTTTACCGCTGTCCAAGGATGGAGTTCTTGGATAGGAACATGTTTATATGCTGCGGCATGAAAAACAACATGAGGTTGATTTTCAGAAAATATTTTATCACATTCTTTTTTAATAATTACAGAGGCCAAAACTGTTTTTAAAATAGTCTTAGACTGAACTTTGCTAAAAAACTGGTCTAATTTATAAATAGCTTCTTCGTTCATATCTAAACAAATAATCTCTGCAGGATTATAAGATAAACATTGTTTAACAAGTTCTGACCCAATAGATCCCCCTGCGCCAGTAATTAGAACTCGCTTACCCTTAAGAATATCTTCAATTGAGTTCATATCAAGGACTACCTCATCTCTTCCTAAGAGATCTGAATAAGAGACATCCCTAATTGCAGCCATTGAAATTTCTCCATTAATAATTTCATTAATAGCTGGTACAATTTTATATCGTTTACCAGTACGCTTACAAATTTCTACAATACGACGCATCCTATCACCGGATGCAGAAGGGGCTGTAATTAATAATTCATCATATTTAATATTCAAGTTCGGTAGGTCGTTAATACTACAAAATATTTCTTTCCCATGAAGAAGAGCCCCATGCTTTTCTACATTATCATCCACAAATCCAACAAGAGAATATTGATGCCTTGATACAGTTCTAATTTCTCTGGCAATTTTTTCACCTGTGCCTCCTGCACCAATTAATAATAACTTTTTTGTTTTTTTATTTGGGTTTTTAAGTAAAGAATCCTGATGATAATGTGTATAATAGACTCTTACACTTAATCTTATACCAACAGTTGTAATTGCATTTAATAGATAATACATTAGCAAAACAGATCTTGGATAACCACTTGCACCAGTAGAAATAAAAACAAAAATTACTGATATTGCAGAAACTAGAGTTACGGAAGACATAATTGCATAAAGGTCAAATAGACTAGTATAACGCCACATTCTTGACTGCAAACCAGAAAAATAGAAAACACTAGTCTGCAATAAAACAAACCACGGCACCCAGTCAAAAAATATTAACAGAAATTCGCTTGGTATAGAAAAATCAAACCGAATTAGAAAAGATAAATATAAAGTAGAAATGGATGCCAAGGCATCCATTAACATTATTTTAATTGTTCTGTTTTTCATTTTAGCTTTTACGTACTTAAAATATTAACTTATTTTAATTCCCAAGATAGCTTCTAAATTTAATGCATTAATTCACAAAATTTAGAGCTGAAATAAGTAAAACATTACAAAAAAATAATATTTTTTATATTTGAAAAAGCTCTTTACAAAGCCTCAATACAATATTTTAATGTACTACTCATTTCTATCTACTTAGAAACACCTTCCATTTTGAAAACTTTAAAAATTGTCATAATCAATATTTTTGTATCTAACCATAATGATTTATTCTTTAAATAAAATTGGTCTAGTTTTACCTTATCGGAAATAATAAGTTCATCGCGTCCATTCACTTGAGCCCAACCTGTCACACCTGGCTTTAAAATATGAACACCAATTTGATTTCGTAGTGCAATCAAATCATCCTGATTATGCAAGGCAGGACGTGGTCCTATAAATAACATCTCACCCTTCAAAATATTAAACAGTTGTGGTAATTCATCAAAACTACACTTTCTTAAAATTGGTCCGCTGAATGTATACATAGACGTATCATCCTTAACTAAGTGAGTAGGTATATCACCAACAGTCTTTTTCATAGTTCTGAATTTATAAATCCAAAAATGAGTATTGTTTTCCCCAACTCGCTTTTGCCTGAATAAAACCGGAAATCCATCATCTACTATAATAACAATAGCAATAATTAATAGAATTGGAAAAAAACAGATAAGTAATAATGCACTTAAAATTTTACTTAACATTTCTTATGCTTGAATAGTACTGAAGGTAGCCTAATATGTTGACTTAATTTATTTGAAGGAAAAATATTATCTGAAATGAGCTTAATTGTGTTTTCTATTAAGAACAGATTGTTTATCATCTTACCAATGAAAAAAAATGTTTTTACTAGAAAAATTGGAATAGGGATAATCCATTTAGCTTTTACATATCTCAATAAATCATTATATGTATAATCTATTGAATCTGAAATATTATAAATACCAGGAGGTACGTGGTCTTCAAGAATACTATTAACAACTAAACCGATGTTCTCTAAATTGCATAGCGATAATTTTTTTGACCCATCCCCCACTTTATAGTAGATACCTCCTGCCCTAGTTCGACGATTAATATTTAATTGAAAATCAGGTGAATAAACAGGAGCAAATCGAAGAATCCAAGATTGGAGTCGATAACTATCTAGTAAATATTCTTCTGCTTCTAGTTTGGTAACTGCATAAGGACTAGATGGGTTTTTTAATGAATCCTCAGGATACTTAGCTTGATTGATTTTTTCACCATAAACAGATATTGTGCTTGAGAATATTATTTTCTCTGGCAATTTATTACTATTATCTAATTTTGAAACTAGATTAATCAATGTTTGTTTATTGATACATCTGAATTCATCCAAGTCCTGAACCTTGCCTTTTTTATGAGCCAAGCCTACTAAAAAAATTAGAGCGTCACACTTTTGTAATTTTTCTACATACTTATCTACATCATTCTCTTGCGTAAGGTCTAATGAACTAAAATTATCTTCAATTAATCCCTGACTATAATCTAATGCATTTATTGAATTATTTTTATTTAAAGTATCATACAAGAAAGTTCCAATAAATCCATTAGACCCTGCTAAGATTATATTATTCATATACCGCTAAATAAATCTTTCTTGTAATAAGACGAGAGCATACTATTTAGCATATCATTCATGATTTTTTTTCGAGAATACTTTTTAGTAAAAGCTTCGTTATCTATTAATGGAAAATCATTTTCTATAATTGTATCAATATATTTCACCACTGAACTTATATCTCCAGGATTAAATAAGTGTGCTGAAGGTAAATGCTCACTGATAAAGGTATTAGCTACACCTTTTACACCAGCTAATATTGGTTTATCAAAAGATCCATAGTCAAAAATTTTTGAAGGTAAAACTTTTTCAAATGCAGAAACATCATTTAGTTGCAATAAAAACATGTCCGTTTTATTGTAATATTCAAGTAATTTTAAACGATTTACCGGTGGAACTAATTGAATGTTATTTAAGCCATCTTTTACTATACCTTCCCTAATGAGTTTTACTGAACTTCCATCCCCTATTAGTTGAATATTGATTTTATCTTTGTAATGCTTTGCTAGCGGTATAACAATTAATTCTAATCCTTGACCAAAACCTATATTCCCTGCATAAGTAATGGTAATCAACTTCTTATAAACCTTAGGATTTTTAATCTTACATATGGCTTGCCTATTATTTAAGAATATCTCATCAATTCCATTTGTAAATAAATTAATATCTTTATCTATTTTTTTTAAATGTGGGTACGAAAAAAAACCAGGAGAAACAAAGTTTATCCATTTTGCATGACCTATAATACGTTTTTCAATACTTTTAAATATTTTAACAAATATTTTTCCTATATACCCTTTAAAAAATTTAAGTGATTTTAAATTATCAGAGAAAATATCTCGAATATCGAGATTAAGATTTTTTCTTGTAATCTTACTTACCAAATATCCTAAAAAACCTGTTCCTAACCTTGAAGATGTAGCAAAAATGCTATCATAATGTTTCCTATTTAAATAAGCATTGATTAAAGCACTAAGTGCAAAGTAAAAATAAGAAACAAACTGTCCAAAAAAACTATTTTTATGCTCTGGAGTATAAAACCTTACTATTGATATTTTACCATTACTTTCATACTTCGGAACATCATCCATATGCCCATATCTTTGAGGAAGAGTTGTATAAATTAATACTTTTTTTATAGATTTATTTTTTTTTATAACATTCAGTAAAGCCTGGGTACGGAATGAACCAGCGCAGAAGTCAGGCGTAAAATAAAAGGATAAAATTAGCAGCCTAATAGTAAAGAACCTTGAAAAGAACTTTTTGTATGAAAGCTCTTTTTTTATTAAACGGCTTTCTTAAATAAGATTCCCATTGATTAGCTTTTTGATTAAAAAATTTTTCTGATGTTAGTTCATACATAACACGTAACTGAATAATATGAAGTTTATGATAAAACAAACTTGCAATCATTCTAAGATAAGTTCCTGAATGCTCATATAAGGACCAAAAACCATTATCATAAGAATCTAAATTTTTAATGAGTGTTTCATTATACTGATTAAAGATAATCCGCGCATCTTGATCATTGAATTGTAAAGCATAGTCGTAAACTCCCCATAATCCCCAAATAAATCCATTCAAAATATGCGTAGGAGGATTAACTATATATTCTTCTATCCAATTATGACCAGTTGAATCTATATAGTTGACTCCCCCATTATGAACGGAAACTGAAAACACTTGAAATGCTTGATGAGCAGCGTTTTTATATTTTTCAAAGCCAGTCTCTTTATAAGCGCGTACTAAAATTGAGACACCTTGTCCTTGTGCTAATCCAGAATACCAAGGAGATATTAACATATCTCTATATTCGAAATTAAAATGATGCATCCATACTTTAAAACCAAATTTATTTTTTTCAAGATTATCAACTAACCAATTGGCACAACTTAAAAACTTTTCATATTCAATGTCTGATTTAGTTTCACACCAAATATTATAATTCCCTAAGCCCCATTGGGCAATAGCGATTGGATTATATTGTAAACCAATCACACCTTGATAATCAAGCATTGGGATTCCTTTACTATCACATGCTCCTTTATATCTAGCCTTATTATGAAATAACATATAATATTGTCCTAATGAATTTTTTACTATATTTGGATTAATTTTAGGTTCACCATGCCAAAAAGTTAAATGACTAGTATTACCTAATATGTAGGCTTTAAATATTCTATTCCAATATTGAAGTTTATTCATAATCTGCTACTATGACATGGAGAACATTTCTATATCATCGTAAAAATAATTTGTAATTACTTTGATATTCCTTTAATACTAGGTCAAATTGAGTAAATCTTGCACTATCCTTCCAGCTGTTTTACCGTCCCATAGGCGAGGAATTTTTCCTTTTTTCCATTTTCCCAAAAAAAGTTCTTCCATTGCTGGCCTAATAGACTTTGAATTTGCACCTAATAATTTGTTTGTACCTAACTCAACAGTTTCTGGTCGCTCAGTATTATTTCTTAATGTCATACATGGTACATTCATAACCGTAGCTTCTTCAGTAATACCTCCCGAGTCTGTAATTACAGCCTTAGCTCTTTCAACTAAATAGTTAAATTCTAAATATCCCAAAGGTTCAATAGTATAAAGGTTTGAGTAAGAGGTTCCCAATAATTCTAATTGCTTAGCTGTTCTTGGGTGCACTGGAAAAATAATGGGAAGCTCATTTGCATTGTCTACTATTTCATCTATATACTCTTTTAATATTTTTTCTTTATCTACATTAGCTGGGCGATGAAGAGTTACAACAATATATTCTCTTACATTAAGATGTGCTTTTTCCCAAATTGATGGTTTCTTAAAATTTGGACGATGTTTTAACAAAGTATCAATCATAGTGTTTCCAACGAAGAAAATTTTGTCTTTGGAAATACCATTATTTAATAAATTTTCATTCGCAGTTTCAGATGTTGTAAAAAAGTAATCTGAAATACTATCAGTAACAATCCGATTAATTTCCTCTGGCATTGTTATGTCCCAAGAACGAATACCCCCTTCTACATGAATAACCTTGATACCAATTTTTTTTGCTACAATTGAAAAAGCCATAGTAGATGTGACATCACCAACAACTAAACAGTAATCTGAAATATCTTTTTCTAATAAAGATTCATATCTAATCATTATTTTTGCAGTTTGCTCTGCCTGTGTCCCTCCACCTGCACCTAAATTGATATCTGGTAAAGGGATGCCTAATTGTTTAAAGAAACTTTCACTCATATTTTTATCATAATGCTGTCCAGTATGGACAAGACGATATTCAATATTTTTACCATTAGACTGTGCAACTTTAATTGCATCGATAATTGCTGAAACTTTAATAAAGTTTGGACGAGCGCCTGCAATTAAATCAATTTTCATCTTTGAATCTTTGTAAAAAGCAGAAAATAAAAAAAACTTCTAAATATGTAAAGTAAAATACGGAACACAAAAGCCTAGTCAACGTCAACCCATTGATTAGTTTTCATAGAATTTATTGCTGCAAAGGATGCTTTAGTCACATTTATAATTTCTTTTATAGAAATGAGAGGTTTACCTGATTCTTTGACTCTTCTAACAAATTCAAGGAATTGATTTTCATGACCTTTATCTAATTTTGTTTTTAATGTTTTAAAACCTCTAACACCAAAAGCTTCGGTCTTCCTATAATTATCTACTATCCAAGTTCGTTCTTGGGAATAAATTTCCACTCTTTCCTTACTATATTTTTTTGAGCCATTCGAAAAGTAATTGATTACTGCATTCGACCCATTTTGAAATTTTAGCATAATACTTGCATTATCTGTGTTTTCAATAGTCTCAATTCCTAAAGTGTTCATGCATACAGATTTAACTAAGGAACTCGATAGATAAACACATACATCAATTAAATGGCATGCCTCTCCTAAAATTCGTCCTCCGCCCTGTTCTAAATCGTGTACCCAATGATTGGTTGGAATGAACCCTGCATTCATATTTGCAATAATATTTACTGGCCCCACGCTACCATTAATTGATTGCTTAACCTTTATCAAATGTGGTGAAAAGCGGCGGTTAAAACCAACTGTAAGTGTTGGATTATTACTTTTTAGATTTTGGCTTTTTGTGTTTAATTGCGTACTGTTAAATGTTTTAATAATTTGTTCTAACTCCTCTTGATTTAGAGCCAATGGTTTCTCAACAAATGTGTTTTTCCCTTTTTTTAGAGACTCTATAACTAACTTAGAATGAGTATTGTGTCTTGTTGTAATTATAACTGTATCAATATTATTGTCATTTAAAATTTTTTTATAATCTGTGGTACTTTGACTAATGTCATATTTTTTTGCTAATTGCGTACCACTTGTACCACCAGAGCTTGCAATAGTCTTTATTTTAGCTCCACATCCTTTTAAAGATGGAAGGATTGTCATATTGGTAAAATTCCCAGCTCCAATAATACCGAAAACTCCTTTTTGCCCGTCAAAAAACATATCTTTTAATGTAATTGTTCTAAACTTTAAGTTTTCTGTACTTAAACTTGGATATTCTATAATTGACGCAATAGAATTACTCGATTCCATATTATTATAAACGTGACTATAATTCTTTAATAAAACTTTTTCCGAAATCAAATCTTTCAATTTTAGATTTTTATCTCTTATAGTATTCAATATAGCTTCAAAATTTCTTTTCTCTGTCCATCGAACATAAGGTAATGGATAATCAATTCCTTTATGTTCATATTGTTCATCGTATCGACCTGGACCATATGAGCAAGAAATTTGAAAGGTCAATTCTTTTTCATAAAAATCTGCACGATTGATATTGAGCCCTATAACTCCAACAAGAATAATTCTACCTTTTTTTCTACTCATTTGAGCTGCCTGAGACAATACATCATTTGATTTAGTAGAGGCTGTTATTAAAACTCCGTCTGCACCACTATACCTTGTGCATTCTAATACTGACTTTACAGAATTATTAATTTTAGGATTTAGTGTTACTATGCCCCATTTTTTGGCCAAATTACATTTAGATTGATTTAAGTCGATTCCAATAACATTACATCCGTTAGCTCTTAAAAGTTGACATGTAATTAATCCAATCAAACCTAAACCAATAACTACAATTGTTTCTCCCAATTGAGGTTTTAATAAACGAATTCCTTGAAGCCCAATAGATCCAATAACTGTAAACGTAGCTTCTTCATCTGATACAGAATCAGGAATCTTTGCAACTAAATTCTTAGGGACAGAAACTATTTCTGCATGTGAGCCATTGGATGCAACTCTATCTCCTATAGAGAACTCTGAAACACCTGACCCTAACGCAATTACTTTACCAACATTACAATAACCTAAAGGTATAGGTTGCCCAAGCTTGTTAAAAACAGCTTCCATTGTTGGAATTAGACCATCAGACTTAATTTTATCTAAAACCTGATTTACTTTTTCAGGTTGTTGTCGAGCTTTTTCAATTAAACTTGACCTGCCAAATTCAACTAACATTCTTTCAGTGCCTAAAGAAACCAAAGAATGACTTGTTTGAATTAATACAGAACCAGAACCAACATTAGGGACAGGGCACTCTTCAAGTATCGTTTCTCCTGTTTTAAATGATTGAAGAATTTGTTTCATGATTATAGTATTTATTAATTAATAATTCTTTTTCATATGGACTAGGATAGTTAATAAGCACTGCTTTATATTTTCCTTTGAAAACAAAAAGGCTACCGGCTGCAACACCAATAATTCCATGCTTAGATATCATTTTACCGATATCATGTATAGAACCAGCACCTCCAAGAACAGTAATTGGAATTGATACTGAATCTCTTATGGCATTAATTATTTTATTATCATACCCACACATCATACCATCATGATCAATAGAGTTTATAACAATCTCCCCACATCCTAATTTCTCAATTTTTTTAGCTATTTCAATCGGATTTAATCCAGTTTTTATTTTACCATTATAGGTTAATAAATCGTATGCCTTACTAAACCTTCTCTTCCTTACATCCAATACTACCACCACACTCTGATTACCTACAATTCCTGCTATTTCACTAATTAACTTAAAATTTTCTAATGCAGCAGAACTAAGTGCAATTTTTTCAACACCTAATTCAAAAATACGTAATGCTTGCTTTTTATTTTTAACACCACCTCCATAACATAGTGGCATACGACATTCTAAAGCAAGATGGGCAATCATTTTGTAATCGGGTTCTCTTTTTTGACTTGATGCATCAATATCTAAAACTATGAGTTCATCTGCACCTTTCTCATTAAAAATTTTCACTGCATTTAATGGATCACCAACATATTTTGGATTATTAAAATTTACTGTTTTCACCAGGCCTTTGTTTCTAATAAGTAAACAGGGAATTATTCTTGGGTTAAGCATATTTTATAAAGTTGCAAAATTTTTTAATAATTGCAATCCATTTTGATGACTTTTTTCCGGGTGAAATTGAACCCCATATACATTTTTTAAATTTACAGCTGATGTAAATAGGCCAGCATAATCCGTTGTTGATATTGTATGCCCAGGGTTATGATTTTCAAAGTAGTACGAGTGAACAAAATAAAATCGTGACTTTTTATTTAATTCTCTAAACAATGGATTTTTCTTTGGATGTATCGTGTTCCAACCCATGTGTGGGAGTTTTGTTTTATGAATAATTTTTTTAGTATTCAATAGCCTTATTTCACCTTCAATCCAGCCTAGTCCTTTTTCTTTTCCTTCATCACTTCTTTCAGCAAAAATTTGCATACCTGCGCAGACTCCAATAATGTCTATTTTTTCATCCAAAACTTTTTTTTCAACCATATCACGAAAACCTGATTTATTAAAATTATTTATAACGTAATCAAAAGAGCCGACACCTGGAAGAACAATTTTTTTTGCATTTTCAATATCAGATACTGACTTAGCTATACTTGCGGGAATATTTAATCTTTTAAATGCATTAATAAAGGCATTTGTGTTGCCGCAACCAAAATCAATTATGGCAATCATCTTTTACCGCCTTTCTCTATTCTAAGGACTTTTAAAATTTTTGCTCCAACATCATAAAGATATTTCTGAGATTTATAATCTTTATATGTTTTTTTTGGTGCACTAAAAAAAGATTGTAATTCTTGTGTTGAAATACCAAGTTTATTTGATACATATTCAAATTCTTGATCAATAAATTCTTTATCGTAAGCTGGCTTCTTCAGTTTTTCTATTGCTTCATGCCTTTCCATCTGACCAGTAAGAATTAAACTTGAATATTGAACTTTGCGGGTATCATACCCAAACCTTTCTGAAAGCCAATAGGATTCATAAAACCTTGTAAACCTAGACTCAAAATGTTTTTGTGGATATTTCTGATAACCAAAATTTTTCATTAGAAGATTCATTGCTTCTTTCTTATTATAAGGTATATAGTCTAAGGGTCGTATTAATTTAATCCCTCTAAAATATGGCAAATAAAATTTATGCCAAATAATACTAGTAATAGGATAAGAATCTAAGGGGATGGTTCCAAACTGACGGTGAATGTCACGAAGTTGCGTCGAGTCGGATTGATAATACATCCATTCTAATGGATTTCTTACACACTCTGTAGAATAATTTCCACCTGTTAAAATATGTTTAATATTGTTATCAGAAGCAAATTTATACATAGTTGCAAAAAATGCATGATCTTGTGGCGTATCTATATGTGGGACACCTGATTTAAAGTATGCAAGTTGTAAATCTTTAATCTCTTCCCAGTTAATTACTTGCGTATAAAGGTCTAATCCTAAACCGTCAATTAATCGTTCTATGTTATTGACAGCTATTTGTGAATTCCAACCCGCATCTACATGGAAAACTAATGGACGCATCCCATAATTTTCTACCATTGAGTATAACAAATAAGAGCTGTCTATTCCACCACTCATTCCCATGATGCAATCAAAGTCTTCACCTTTATTAGACTCTCTAATTTTAGATACTATTTCTTCTAGATCTTTAGCTCTGTTTTGGCCTTTTTGCCAAATAGGTAAAATATCGGAAAAATATATCTTACAATGATCGCAAACCCCGTTTTGATCAAATATAATTTTTGAATCTGTAGTGTCCATTACACATTTCGTGCAAATTTGAATATCCTGCCTCATATCAGTTCTAAATTTTTATCTTTTATATATTTTTTACACAATCTATGAGCATCACGAGATAACTCCCAACGTTTTTTCCTTAAAAGTTCTTTAGTTGCTGAATGGCAATGATGGCGTACTATAATAGATGGTTCATAATATATTTTATATCCCTTTGAATAGAGTTGTTCTGCCAAGAAATATTCCTCATGCATAATGAATGATGGCGACCACAATTCTTTAAAACTTTCAAAGAACAAAGGCCCTAATATATAGCAAGCACCATAGCCTTGATAAATTTCTTGAGCAATTTTAAACTGCTGTTCATCTTTTCTATCTGTAAACGAATGGGTTAACTCTGCAATTTTTTCGATTATAATAGCCAGATAAAAATTTGAGTAATACAAATCATAAATCATCTGCCTAAATCTGCTAATTTTTTCTACTACATGCGGATTTTGATGTACACCATCTAAAGTTATTATATTGGGTGAGATAATAGGATAGTTATGAAATAAACTATGTTTTTCTCTGACAGCATTAATAAAATTTTTAGAAAAAATTAAATCATTATTACCAATCACAATATGATTTATTTCTTTATAATTATTTCTTAAATAATCTATTCCTTTATTTAGTCCCTTAAAATATCCAATATTAATTTTATTAAAGATTAGGTGCACATCAGAAAACTCATCTTTAATAGTATTTAATAATTCTATATTTGTTATATCTGAATTATTATCAAGAATTACGATTTTAAATTTTTTAATAGCATCATCATTATTAAAAATCGAACGAATTGCATCAACTGTAACTTTTGAATTATTATAATTTGTGAATACAAAGCCTATAAACATAATTTATTTTTCAATTTTGTATATTAGTGTTTTTAATAAAAAAATTTATAAACTTTTTAAATTGGATATAATCTAGTCTTTTTATTTTCATAAAATAAATATGGTTGATTTATATCTGCTAAAAAAGTAAAAAATAAGATTATAATTAGCTCATGAAAACACCTAGAAAAAAAGAATAGGTTTTTAAAATTGATAAAAAAAATTAACAATAAAATCAACATAAAACCCTTAGCAAAATTTTTGATGTAACTATTGTAAGTATTTAAGTGATAGTTATTAATAATTTTTAATTTCTTTTTTATTGCTTTAATAATGTAGCTATAAAAAAAAATTATTATAAAACTCCCTGTGATTCCAAGCATGAACAAAATCTTAACATATCCTATATCACTAGCAACCGGCAATGAGCCTGTACCAAAAAAAAATCCCGCGATGTTTTCTGGTATTTTCCACATAGAATCTAATAAATAAGCTTGACCACCAGAGCCATAACTCATACTATAATTTGTGGTTTTGATGCTTGTACTAGTGAAATATTGATTTATCATTGGAACCGTATAATACAATATTGGATATATTAATTTCATGAAAATATATCCTGAACCAATCAGTAAGGAACTAACAATAAATTTGATTTTCAAATTAACTTTCTTTCTATTAAACCAAACAGGTATACTAAAAATAATAACAATGAGCATCAAAAACATATTCATCCGTGAAACAAAAATAACGCTAGTAAAAAAAATAAATGAATATGCTATGTATCTAATAAATCCAGTATATTGAAACATTACCAAAGATAAAATTGCTCCTATTACTAATAAAAAACCTGATCCATCATAGTCTCCTACAATACCAAATGTTCTTAGTGGAAAAAATTCTTTATCATAATTGACTATAGGACCAATATAAAATTTTAATACTGGGAATTTCATTTGCATTAAAATAACTATCGAATGAATTAATATTCCTATAATAACTAGGTCTACTATTTTTATTGTTGGTATACGAATATTATAAAATGTAAGCCCGAGTACACCAAGCGCAAGAAATGCTCTAAAATTCCTCATCACAGGATATAAATCATATGACTGCGTAGACAAAGCTATAATGATAGAATATAGTAATAGTATTAATCCTAACATACATAATACTACATATTCCTTAGGGTATTTAATTCTTTTGATAGTAGAAAGAAGAATAAAGCCGATAAAACAATAACCGAGAACGGCTAAATCTATTAATCCAATCTTGGGACCAAAAATAGATATAAAAATCAGTAAGAATATGATATTACTCATAATATCAATCGACAAATAGTATTTTTAATGAAAAGCAGAATAAATTTGCACATATCTTTTTGCACATACTTTTGTAGAGAATATTTTTTTAGCAGTATCTATACATTGAATCCTTGAAGCAGATAATTTAGAAAATAAGAAACTAATTTTTCTTTTCGCTTTTTCTTTTTCCTCAAAATCAATTACTATACCTACGTCCCTATCATTTATTATTCTCGCGGCACCACCTACATTTGAATTAACTATTACAGGCAATCCACAACTCAGATATTCAACAAATTTTATTCCTAAACGTGTATGGCTATCAGGAACTCTTGACATAACTTGCAAACCTATATCGGACGCTGATAACCATCCAGCCAACTCGTAGCCTATAGCCTCTTTAACTGTATATTGTGAATTTTTTATCCCGTATTCACCCATCATTGCTGGTAAATCTATATTTTTGCTTGGTGTGATAATTAAAAAATGTGCATCCGGACGAACCTCAAGAATTAAAGAAAAATAGCTAAGATAATTCCTGATATTATTCCAGGAAGAAAAAGATAGGCTTCCTTCATACACCACAACCAATTTATTATCCCAGCTATTTGTTTCTCTACGTTGCTCACGAATCTGCTCATTGAAGGCATAAATATCGGTATTTACACAACATGGGATTAAAATTGCATTTGCATTGGGATGAATATGCAATACGTCATCAACCATTGGCTGGCTAACACCAATAGTTGCATCTGCTGATTTGATTATATATTTTTCTAAATCTTTCCACATTTTAAATGATTTATCGTTTAATGTAAATTCACCTTTGGTTATGTTTTCTTCTGGGAAGAGACTGCGCATATCAAAAATCAACTTCCAGCCTTTTTGTTTTTTTAATACTGCTCCCATTAGGCTTTCAAAATAAGACCGACAATGTAAAACATCAAACTGACCTGATAAAGTGAATTTAAAGAGCATATAGGTCCAGCAATATAGTATTGGGAATAAATAAAATTTGTATAAGAAATAGCGACAAGGAATAATTGCCCATGAATATGACTTCATGTAGATGTTAGATTCTGACAATTCATCTCGCATCTCATTAATAGCTTTGTTGTATTTCAATGCTACCCAGGGTTGCCAATACATTATTAAAGTTATTTCACTTTCAGGAGATTGTCTTTTAATTTCTTTCAGTAATGAAATAACTTGGGTTTTTATTATACCTGACTGCGGTCGGTCATTATAAATAACGTATCCTATCTTCATAATTCAATAAGCTCTACTTTTTGGTAAATATTTCCGTATATATAATAAAAAAGTGATAATGGGTAATTTTTAAATAAAAATAAAATTAAGTATATTTGATTTTTATAATTTCTGATATATAGTTGATATTTTCATCACTTAGTTCTGGAAACATAGGAATAGATAAAATTTTATCCATATAGGAATAGGATATTGGAAAATCTTCTGGCTTATGCCCTAAATATTCATATGCTTTTAAAAATGGAAGAGGCGCTGGATAGTGTATCCCTGTTGAAACACCTTTATTTTTTAGATTTTTTTGTAATTTTTTTCGATTTTGAGATCTAATTACATAGAGATGGAAAACGTGTTTTGCATCTTGATGAGTAGATGGTATCGATATGTTATCAATGTCAAAAAGTAATTCATTATATTTTTTTGAATGCTGAATTCTCAATTCAATCCATTCGTGAATAAACTTTAATTTCACCGATAAAATAGCTGCTTGTAAACCGTCTAAACGACTATTTATACCTTCTACTTCATGAGAATGCTTTTTTAGTGCGCCGTGATTAGCAAACATACGTGCTTTTTCAGCCAATTGATCATCATTTGTGATAATGCAGCCAGCATCCCCGTAGGCTCCAAGATTTTTCCCGGGGAAAAAACTAAATGTTCCTGCAGTTCCAATTTTTCCTACCCGGTCTCCTCTCCACTCAGCAAAATGGGCCTGAGCACAATCCTCAATTACGCTAAGGTTGTATTTTTTAGCTAGTTCCATTATGTTTGTCATATTAGCAGGATGCCCGTAAAGATGCACAGGAATGATTGCTTTTGTGTTGCTAGTAATTTTCTCCTCAATTTTAGCTGTATCTATCGTGTAAAAATCAGGCTCAATATCAACAAAAACAACCCTTGCCCCTGACTGTGTTATGGTCTCAGATGTTGATATCCAAGTATTTGAAACCGTAATCACTTCATCGCCCAAACCAATTCCAAGAGCTTTCAATGTAATATAAATGGCATCTGTACCATTACCACAACTAACTACATGTTTCACTCCATATAAATTTGCGTATTCTTCTTCAAATTTCTGAACATACTTTCCTTTAATAAATGCAGTATCAATAATCACATTTTGAATAGCTTCATCAATTTTATCTTTAATCGAAAAATATTGTGCTTTTAAATCAACAAAAGGTATTATCATAAATATTAAATGTCCTTCTTTTTAATTATTCTTGAGGGATTTCCTGCTACAATGCAATTATCTGGCACATCTTTAGTCACGACGGACCCTGCACCAACTTCAGCATTCTCTCCAATGCAGACTGGTAACAACGTAGCATTACTACCAATGATAGCGCCTTTTTTTATTAATGTTTTTCGCCAACCTTCTTTTGAACCAGTCCTGCTAAAAGACGGTGGATGAAGGTCATTAATAGTCATTACTCCATGTCCAAAAAAAACATCATCCTGAATCTCAACTAGGGAACAAATAAATGAATGGCTGGAAACGGTTACATTGTTTCCAATTATCACATCATTCTGTATTTCAGTATATGAACCGATAGTGCATTTATTTCCAATTTTACAACCATAAATATTTGCATAATGCCAAATTTTTGTACCCTTACCAACAATAGCATCAGTGATGATAGCCGTTTCAGTTTTAAAGTAATTCAAGATGCTTCTTCCAGAATTTTAACAACTTTCATTGCATGTGATGGTCCTGTTAAGCATTTAGATCTATTCTTGATACAATCAACTAAGTGCGCTATCTCTGCTTTAAGAGGTTCTACCCATTTAAACTTTGGCATTATTATATCACCAGAGCGATGATTATAAGAATAGGAACTAGGATCATCAAAATCCATATTGTCTCCTAGTGTAGCCATGCGGTCAATTCCCTTGTCATAAATAATAATTTTATTTTCTGCCATATCATCATAAACGACCATTTTTTCTGAACCAACAACAGTCATTTTCCGGATTTTATGAGGGTCTAGCCAACTTACATGTATATTTGCAAGAATATTCCCAGGATATTTAATGTTCATAAATACCACATCATCAATACCATTTTGAACATAATCCATACCATTGCGCGTTACATCTATTGGCTCTAGCTCATCAAGCCAGTATTGTATAATACTTATATCGTGGGGAGCTAAATTCCATAATGCATCAACGTCATTACGAATACGACCTAAGTTAACCCTTTGGCTATAAATATAACGTATATTACCTAACTCTTTCGCATCAATTAAAGTTTTAACATACTTCACGGCTGAGTTGAATAAAAAAGTATGACCGACCATTGCAACAAGGCTATTTTTGTCAGCTATGTTTTTTATTCCCCGCACCTCTTTTGCAGTCATTGCCATTGGTTTCTCTACAAGTATATGTTTACCAGACTTAATACATTTCATAGCTAAGTCAAAATGAGTTGCAACTGGAGTAGCTATTACAACAGCTTCTATTTCAGAGTCATCGATAATATCCTCAATTTGATTAGAAACTATAATCGATGGATAAAGACTATATACATAATCCCGTCGCTCTTTATTAAGATCAACAACAGTCTTTACTATACATTCCTCATTTGCTACAAGATTTCTCAGTAGGTTAGGCCCCCAATAGCCTATACCAATTTGAGCAAATTTTATTTTTCTATTCATGTATTAACCTTATTCGCCGATAGTATTTTATCAACTTCAGATTTTATGTTTTCTACAGCTAATGATTTAAAAAATATATTTTTACCAGATTCTTTAAATTGATTATTCTCAATATATTCAATTATTTCATCCACATTACTAGCTAATCTTGCAAAATCTCTTTCGATAAGATCGCTCATAAACTCATATCCTGAGGTCTTATAAATAATTGTTTTAATGCCCATCGAAAGACCTTCATAGATTGCGGTAGAAAAAACGCCAACCTGAAATGTACAAAGTGAAAATAGCTGATATAATGTGTAAGAATTTCTATTAATCACTTTCATATTCCCCGGTAAAGCTACTTGGTTTTTTTCATAATAATCATATTGTTTTGGATGTAACTTAAAGAAAATTGTATAATCATTTAATTTCCTGGATAATACTTTTGCTAATTCAAATAATTTTCTTCCAGTGGTATTTTGAGAAATAATTAGAATAGACTTAGCTTTATTAAAATTATTTTCTTCTACAGTTGTATTAACTTTT
>MDTB01212098.1_pt1 | contig 19920 bp, 16 predicted proteins | sample 811161 | NCBI WGS metagenome assembly MDTB01 (sample SAMN05326650, study PRJNA326480) | marine metagenome | isolation source: seawater | place: Mediterranean Sea | collected 2009 | reverse complement strand
GATTGAAAACAAAATTAAATATGATGTTATTCCTATTCTCACTTATATCAATATATAATTTTTTATCTCGTTAACATCCAAAAATAGATGTTTTCAATTAAATTTGAAATGTCATACAAATCTTATATTTCATCTTAAATTTTATAATTGAAAAAAATTTTAATTATTAACGGCCCTAATTTAAACTTACTTGGTAAAAGAGAACCAGATACTTATGGTGATCAATCATTTGATGAGTTTTTTAGTTTATTGGAAGAAGATTTTCCTCAGTTTGAGTTACACGCTTTCCAAAGTAATGTAGAGGGAGAATTAATCAATAAACTGCATGAAGTTGGATTTAATTTTGATGCTATTATTTTTAATGCTGGTGGTTATACCCATACATCAGTTGCTATTGCAGATGCTATAGCTTCAATTGATACACCAGTTATTGAAGTTCATATATCGAACGTATATGCAAGAGAAGAATACAGACATCATTCTCTTATGGCTAAGAATTGCAAAGGAATTATTACAGGTTTTGGGCTTGATTCTTATCGCTTAGCTTTGGCTTCTTTTAATAACTAGTTAAATAGTTTTTCCATTTCTCTATAAAGTCTATGAAGAGGTAATCCCATTACATTAAAAAAATCACCTTCCATTTTCTTTATGCCAACATAGCCCATCCATTCCTGAATTCCATAAGCTCCTGCTTTGTCATAAGGTTGATGATTTTGGATATAGAAATCAATTTCTTTTTCATTTAGTTCGTAAAAAGTAACACGGGTGCTGTCCTGAAATGACTCTATGTTTCCATTGTGCAATAATGCTACTCCAGTATGAACGATATGGGTGTTTCCAGATAGAGACTTAATCATATTAAACGCATCATCATAATCTTTTGGTTTACCAAGAACCTTATTATCTAAAACCACAATGGTATCTGCAGTAATAAACAGATTTTTTTTTGAAGAAATATCGAGGTAGGCAGTTGCTTTTAATATTGCTAAATACTTTGCAATTTCTAAAGTGGATAACTCTTCTGGATATATTTCATCAATTTGCTTACTTATGATTTCAAATTCAGGAATAATATTTTTCAAAAGGGCTTGTCTTCTTGGAGATTTTGATGCCAAAAAAATATCTAAATATTCAATTTTTTCAGAAAGTAAGTTCATAACATAGAAATATATAACCAAGCACTGGCAACAAAAAATTTAATTTTAATCAGTCGACTTAAAAATGCGTAGGGAAGTTGGTTGAAAGTTTTTATTAATTGTATAACTAAGTATAAATGAAGTCCTATCATTGGTAAGTAAAAGATTAGGTAAATTAAATCAAATGGAGTGCTTGTTAGTCCAAAAATCAATAGTATAAGAACCAATATTGAAAATAAAACAACAAATACAGACGAAGTTTTTATCCCTAATAATACTGGTAAGGTTTTACTTTTCGTACTTGAATCTCCTTCATAGTCCTCCAAATCTTTTATAATTTCTCTAATAATAGTTAATCCAAAACAAAATAAGATATAAGTGCTAGAAATAGAATCTTTAAGGTTGAAATTTGATATTGAAATTTCGTTGCCTGCCAAGTGTTCTGGAATGCAAATTACAATTGCACATAAAAATGCAACAAGTATATTTCCCAACAGAGGAATATGTTGAAATTTAAAAGAGTAGATAAAAACTAATAAATGACAAATCATTACCAATTGAATCCACCCTCCGGATAAATTAGAAATAAATAAGAAAAAAAAGGATAAAATTAGGTGAATTAAATAAGCCTTTAAATAGTATTTTCTTGAGATTCCTTCAATTTTTTTGTTGTTGATTTTGTCACTTTCAAAATCATAATAATTATTAATTAAGTAACCACTACAAAGAGTAAATACAATGGATAAAAACAGCCAAAAGTGATCTATTTTAAAATTGAGCTCACACAAATAGTGATGAGTTAATAATCCCCAATATAGGATTCCAATGAGAGTGATATTGATTAATCTAATTGATTGGAAATATTTACTTACCATGAATAAGCATCTTTATCCATCCATTTGTTTTGGACTCTCATGGTTTGTTCAAGAACGTCTCTAACACATCCTTTACCTCCATCGATATGAGAAATGTAATCACAAACCTCTCTTATTTCTACTGCTGCATCATTAGGGCAAGTAGATATTCCCACAACATTTAAACAAGGTAAATCTGGTATATCATCTCCCATGTAAAGCACTTGACTGGCTTGTATGTTATTATTTTTTAAATAATTTTCCATAACAGGAAGTTTCTGATGAGTACTCAAGAATACCTGATCAATGCCCAATCCTTCCAATCTTTTTTTTACCATTTTTGAGTTTCCTCCTGTGATGATGATAATGTTATATCCTTTTTTTACCGCATGTTGTAATGCGTATCCGTCTTTAGTATGCATTGTTCTAACCATTTCACCTGATGAGTCAAGTATTACAGATCCGTCGGTTAGAACTCCGTCAACATCAAAAATAAATGTTGTGATATCAGTAAGTCGTTGTTTATAGCTCATGGTGGTGTTGATTTAAAATTTGTTGTGTAAAAAGTTCGTAAATTTCTTTTAAGTTATTGTCTTTTTCAAGCAAGGCCAGATGTTTATTAATTAATTTTAAGTCTTTTCTTTTGGCTGGTCCTGTTTGAAGTTGAAATATTTCTTTTTTATATGCGTTTTCTAAAGACTGCTCTTGTAAATGTTTTAAATCATTAAAATCAAGTTCATTTTCTTCACAGTAAGCTCTTACAGTACTCAACAAATGATAAGTAAAGTTATTAGCAGTAACAGCTGCAATATGCAATTTCCTTCGCTTTGCAGAATTGGCTTTCTTGAAATTAAATTTTAGTTTTTTACAAAGCTTTGCCAGAGCAATTTCATCTTGTTTTTCTGCAGCTTCAATAAAAAATTTTACATTTTTCCAATTGACTTTTTGATTTTTATTAATGGACTGCAATGGATATAAACAACCCCATCTATGCGTAATTTCTTCAAATTGTTCACTTTTAATGCTTCCTGAAGTATGAATAACTAACTTTTCTTTTAAATTAATATCAGATAATAATTCCAGGTATAAGTCATCTTTCAATGCAACCAAATACAAGTCGCTGTTGGTTGGTATTTTCTCTTTTTTACTAATGTATTTGGATGAGGTTTTTTTAGCTAAAAATGTTCCAGATTCTTTTCTTAAGCCAAAAACACAATCAATGACATAACCAGAGCTGAATAATTTTTCAGCTAAATGAGTTCCTACATTTCCTGAACCAATAATGGTAATATTATTGATTTCTTTCAATTCAAGTCTATTTGGTTTTCAAATTGTTGAATAACTTCATTCATTGATAGAATTAAGTCTTTTTCTGATCCTTCTTCAGCTTCATGTAGTTTTTCTTGAAGAATTGTACTCGCTTCCAATAAATCTTCTTCTGGGAATGGTCCTTCTAAATTTTCAAGAACGGTTAGTGCTTCTAAAATAACCATGAAATTTCCAGAGCATGCAGCCTCTACCACTTTAGGAATGTGATCCGTCATATCCATTCCTGAACTCCATAGTGCATACAGAGCAAGTTCTTTTATTTCATTGTTTTTGCTTTCAAGATGAATAAGTAGAGAGTCAATCGAGTTTTTGTTTTTAATTTCAGAAAAAATTGATTTTACTTCTTGTTTTATATCTTCTTGTTTCGTTGAAGAGTAAAGTTCAATCAGTGGTGTAATTAGATGTTCATTTCCTTTGTCCCTAGTTTTTGTCAATGCTTTTGCTAGGACTTTTTTATCCTCAGATTGTAAGTCTAATTTAATTTGGTCAATTACTTTCTTGTGCGTACCCATAGTATTTCATTAATTCGGCAAAACTAATACTTTGACTGAAATCTTTAAATTAAAATTGTAATTATCTTGACCCAAATATGGAACTTCCAATTCTGATCATATTACTTCCACATTCAATTGCGGTATTATAATCACCACTCATTCCCATTGAAAGTACATTGAAATTGCTCTTCGACAATTGTTCATAAAGAAGGTCGTAATTGGCTTTGAGTTGCTTGAATTCTTTTTTTATTTGGGATATATCATTTGTAAATGTAGCCATTCCCATAACTCCTCTGATATTGATATTTTGCCATTCGGAAATTTTATTAGCATCAATAATTTCTTGTATTTCTTCAATATTAAAACCAAACTTTGTGCTTTCCTCGGCAATATGAAATTGTAATAAGCAATCGATTTTACGGTTGTTTTTCCTTCCTTGTTTATTAATTTCGTTAAGTAATCGCTCACTATCAACTCCATGAATCAAATGTACAAAAGGAGCAATATATTTGACTTTATTTCTTTGAAGATGTCCAATCATATGCCATCTTATATTTTTCGGGAGTTTTTCATGTTTTTCAACTAGCTCTTGAACTTTATTTTCTCCAAAATCTAGATGTCCGTTTTCCATACCTTGTTCAATCATCGATGCTGGTTTAGTTTTAGAAACCGCAACCAATGTTACTTTTTTTGGTATTGTTGATTTGATTTTATCAATTTTTAAACTGATCATTTCAATGTGTTTTTAATCCAATGGTAAATGTAATTGTAAACTTCATCTTTATTTAGTTCGTTTAGCACTTCATGTCTTCCTCCGTCGAATAATTTTACAGTTACCTTATTTATTTTTCGGGATTTAAATTTCCTGGCAATATTGAGTGTTCCTTTTCCATAATTTCCAACAGGGTCCATTTCCCCACTCAATAGTAGTATTGGTATATTTGGGTTCATAAGTGCAATTCTCATGGGTTTATTTACATCCAAAATTCCATAAGCTAAATCTGTAAAAAATTGGTTACTAAAAATTTGCATACAAAAGGGGTCATTAATATAATTTTCAACCACTGATTCATCTCTGGATAACCAATCTTTTTTAGTTTTAATATTTTTAATCCTTTTGTTAAAGTCTACATAGGTTAAAAAGTCTAAAAATTTAGACGGTTTTCTTTTACCAAAAAGTAAAGTACTTAATTTAGCTATTGGCTTTCCAATTATCCCTTTTATTCCAGGATGGTCACTGCTGGCTGAAAATATAAACGCATCGGTCAATTCTTTATAATCAATTGATAATGATCTTGCTAATAACGAACCAAGTGAATGACCTAATATAATGTTTGGAACCAAACCTATTTCAGCAGTAAACTTCTTATGAATTAAACTGAGATCTTTTACAACTTTATTCCATCCGTCTTCTGAATCAAAGAAACCAACGTTTTTAATTTCTCCAGCCGTTAGTCCATGACCTCTAAGATCAGATGAAAAAACACTAATTTCTTTTGAATTTAGCCATTTTGCAAAATCATCATATCTGCCTGCATATTCGCTCATTCCATGAATAATATGAATACAAAATTTAGGCCGATCAACTTTCCAATGGTAGGTAGTGATAGAACAACCATCAAAAGATTGAAATAAAAGAGTAGTTGCAGAGGTTTTTTTCAATTGAGCTAGTCTAATTATTATTTATTTGTTTAACACTCAGCTTAAATTAACATTTTTTAGTCCTTAACACCATTTTTAATCCGTTGTTTTTTACTTAGTTTCGCAGCATTAATGAGATTATTGAATTCTTTTTCGTCTTTTACAAACAAAGCGGTTTTATCACTGCTTAACTATTTAGTATCAACTAGGGCAATGGCAATGCTGTTGTTTTTAATGGCGATTTCGGTAGGAGCAGCAACTTTTATTGAAAATAGTCACGATACTATTACTGCCAAAGTTATGGTTTATAATGCAAAATGGTTTGAATTAATTCTTTTCCTTTTACTCATAAATTTTATAAATAATATTAGAGTTTATAGACTTTTAAAATGGGAAAAATGGTCAGTTCTTTTGTTACATTTTGGATTTATTATCGCCTTGATTGGTGCAGGAGTTTCAAGATACATTGGTTTTGAAGGAGTAATGTTAATTGAAGAAAAAACAACTTCAAAAGAAATATATTCTACTGAACCTTATTTTATTGTGAAAGCCCATGATGATAAGTTACAGTATTACTCTGAAACTCAACATTATTTTTCTAAGTTATTTACTGAAAATCCAAAAACCAACTTCGAATTCCCCAATGTTGGAAATGTTAAAGTCCAGGTTACTGAGAGAATTCAAAATGCCAAAAAAGAGTTTATCAAAGATGTCCCAGGTGGAGGATTATTTCTTCACCTTGTACTTCCAGGAAGAGAAGATCTTTACCTTAAAGATGGAGAGGTTGAAGTAAAACAAGGAGTACCGTATGCATTAAATAACAACGAAAGAGAAGATGCCATCAAATTCTTCTATCAAGATAATCAACTCAAAGTTTATGCTCCTTTTGATCTAACTAAGGTTGATATGTCTTCACTTTCTGTTGAAGATAGACAAAAAGACATGTCCAGTATTCTTCAGGATTCTCTTTCTCCTTTGTTACTTCATGATGTCTCAATTAGGAATTTATTATCGTTTTTGGGACAACAGATTATGATAAGTGGTGTGGAAACCAAAGCTAAGTTAGCATGGAATTCTACTGAAAATGAAGAACTTCCTGATGCGCTAAAGGTTGCTGTAACTGCCAATGGAGAAACGGTTCATGACTACATTTTAGGAAAAGCAGGGATTAGAGCTTCGGAAAAAAATTTAGAATGTGGTGGTCTTTTCTTTTCTTTGGGCTATGGGTCTAAAAACATTGAAATACCATTTAATATTGGATTGACTGAGTTTAGATTAATGAAATATCCTGGTTCGGAAAGTCCAAGTAGTTATGAAAGTGATATATCTATAAATGATCCTTTCAATGATTTTAATTCTGATTACAATTTATTCATGAATCACGTTGTTGATTATGGAGGATATCGTTTTTTTCAATCAAGTTATGATTGGTCAGATGATCAATCTAAAAAAGCAGGTTTAGATCCTGATATTACCATTCTCTCTGTAAATCATGATTTATGGGGAACTTGGATAACATATTTTGGATATTTGCTGTTAGCAATTGGTTTATTGGGAACTTTATTTAATCCAAGTTCCAGATTTATTGATGTTAGAAAGAAAGCGATCAAAATGAGAAATAAAAGAAAAAGTATACTTACTGTTTTGTTATTGACAATTGGTTTAAGCTCAGTTTCAGCCACTGATAGTACTCTCAAATATCATCCAGTTCCTCTTTCACAATCAGATTCACTTGGGATTTTGTTAGTTCAAACATATGAAGGAAGAATACAGCCTACCCATACACTTGCCTATGATGTGTTCCACAAGATTTCAAAACAAAATAGTTTTGTTACTTCTGATGGAATTGAGTTGGTTCCTATGCAAATTTTTATGGATATGATGATTGATCAAAATTACTGGGTTGATCAAAAAGTAATTTATATCAAAAAAGGAACTGGTGTTGGAGATTCTCTTGGAATTAATGGAAAATATGCTTCTGTAAAAGATTTTTTTAATGATGATGGTTCTGAAAAATTGGAAAAGCAGTTACAAATCTCATTTGCTAAAAAAGATGTTGAAAAAAATGTTTTTGACAAAGAGGTTATTAAGGCAAATGAGCGAATGAATGTAGCGCTTCAAGCAATGAATGGGGAGGTATTGAAGATTTTTCCTAAAGTCAATGATAAATCAAATAAATGGGTCAATTGGAGAGATCCATATTGTGATTTGGCAATTGATTCAACTGACGAATACTTGTCTAATATTTCTTTATCCAGAGTTTTTCGTTCCTATATGGTTGATTTGACAGAAGCCAAACAAACTGGTGATTATTCCAAGGCACAATCTCTTTTGAACTTTATCAAAGGTTATCAAATTAGGTCTTCCGATCAGGATCTTTTATTAACACGAAAACAAATTGATAGAGAGATTTCTTACAATCAGTCAAATCTATTTATTCGTGTGAAAAATTATTACGGATATCTTTCTATTTTTTTATTGCTATTTGCCTTTTGGAGTGCGCTGATGACCAGTAAAAAAAGTTTTCTAAATAAACCTGTAAATATTATTCTTTGGATATTAATAGTTTTACTGGTAGTTGTTTTTGGTATGCATACTTATTCACTAATTATGCGTTGGATCATTACTGGACATGCACCATGGAGTAATGGTTATGAAGCGCTAACGTTTATTGCATGGGGAGGAGTTTTAGCTGGCTTTTTATTCATAAGAAGTTCAAAAATCACATTAGCAGGAACTTCTTTGTTGGCATTTTGTGTATTAATGACGGCAGGTCACAGTAGTTTTGACCCTCAATTAACCAATTTACAGCCTGTTTTGAAGTCTTATTGGTTAATGATACACGTTGCGTGCATAACAATAAGTTATGGCTTCTTAGGGCTTGGTTTTATACTTGGTTTAATCAATGTTTTTAATTATTTGTTCTTAAAACCTCACAAGAAAAATTTGAAAATGATCATTTCCGAGTTGACTTTTGTAAATGAAATGACTTTAACTATTGGTTTAGCTCTTGCGACTATAGGAACCTTTCTGGGAGGCATTTGGGCCAACGAGTCTTGGGGAAGATATTGGGGATGGGATGCCAAAGAAACTTGGGCTTTGGTTATTGTATTAACTTATGCTATTGTATTGCATTTTAGATTAATTCCTGGAATGAAAAGTAAATTCACATTCAATGTGGCATCTGTAATTGCTTTTTCAAGTGTATTGATGACTTTTATAGGAGTAAATTATTATTTATCTAAAGGTTTGCATAGTTATGCTAGGGGAGAGACTCCAGTTTTTCCTATCTGGGCATGGGTAACCATTTTTTCAGTTTTTGCTCTTATAATAGCCGCATGGTACAACAAAACAAAGTTACAGTCATCTAACTCTGCTTAATCCATATTTATTCTCGCTTTTGCACCAATGCTTAAGTCTGTAAATAGCTTTTCTTTCTCCATAAAAAGTCCACTCATTGCTATCATTGCAGCATTGTCAGTACAATAATCAATTTTAGGTATGTGAGTATCATATCCATATTCTTTTCCAAGAGTTTTAATTTGACGCCTAAGCTCACTATTTGCAGCAACACCACCAGCAAGAGCTATATCATTACAAGGATATTTTTCTATTGCTTTTTTTAGATTAATAATTAGATATTTAATTAAGTGTAATTGGTATGAGGCACAAATATTATTGATTTCTTTTTTAATAAAATCTTCATCTTTCAACTTTTCTTTATTCAGAAAATTTAGAAATTGAGTCTTCAGCCCACTAAAGCTGTAATTAAGCTTTCCAGCTTTTGGGTAAGTAAAATGGTATTTATCATTATCTCCTTCTTTGGCTAATTTATCAATTCTTGGACCAGCTGGATAGCCCAAACCCAATGATTTTCCAGCTTTATCAAAAGCTTCACCAACAGCATCATCAATAGTACTACCTACTACTTTCATTTTTAAGGGAGCTTCCACATATACAATCTGCGTGTGTCCCCCAGAAACAGTAAGGCACAAAAAGGGAAATTTTGGGGTTGGTTTTAAATCTTTTTTGTCTTGAATAAAGTGAGCATGTATGTGTGCTTTCATATGATGAACATCTAAAAGCGGTATGTCTAATGCAAGACTTAATGATTTGGCAAATGAAGTGCCTACTAAAAGTGAACCCAGAAGACCTGGTCCTCTTGTAAATGCAATAGCACTAAGGTCTTTCACAGAAATATTTGCTTGTTTTAAAGCAGTGTCCACAACAGGAATTATATTTTCCTGATGAGCTCTTGAAGCAAGTTCAGGTACCACTCCTCCGAATTTTTGATGAACAGTTTGATTAGCAATTACATTTGACAATAATAAACCATTATGAATAACGGCAGCAGAAGTGTCGTCGCAACTGGATTCTATCCCAAGAATGATACTATCTTTGTGGTTATTCATATTATAAAGTGAAATTAAAGTTCAAAAATACCATTTCAGTTTTAATAAAACGAATACTTAACATATTTGAGCTTTCAGTATTATTATTAATCTTTTTTTTCTATTTATTCAGATCTTACGGAGTTCAAACAGTAATCACTCATCAGTTGACTAACTATGTTAACAATGAATTAGATATCGATGTTGTTATTAAAGGGGTGAAATTAAAAAGTTTTAAAAATTTTGAATTAAATGAAATTTTGATTCCTGACTTGTATGGAGATACAATTGTATATATCCCTGAAATAAAAATAAATTTAGAGCAAATTAAAATCATTAATAACGAGTATATTATTAATAATCTAACTATTAAGGATGCTCAGTTTAACATCAGAAAGAAAAAGAATAGTGAAGAGTATGATTATGAATATTTGTTAAGAAATTTAAAGAATAATCCCGAAACAAAGAATGCTCCTTTAAGTCTAGAAATCAAAAGTTTGATTTTAGATAATTGTAGTTTTTCGCATGTCAATGAAGAGAATTTAAGTAATTCAAAACATATTGATTTCCAAAGCTTTAAATTAATTAAATTAAACTCTTTATTTAAAAATATTTCATTAACTAAAAATTATTTATTGACCGATATAATTCATCTTTCTTTTTTGGAAAATAGTGGTTTTACTTTGTCAGATTTAAATGCGAAAATAATTTTAGATTCAACTAAAATTAATGTTGCTCAACTTAATATATCAACCACCAACAGCTCAATTAATTCTAACAACCTTGATTATTTCTTAAAAGTTGATTCTTCCAAAAACACTTCAATAGGATATTCAGTAAAAGGTTTTAGTTCTAATTTGAGTTTTAGAGATATTAACTACTTCACTGAAACTCCAATTGCAAGCAACTCTACATTTCAAATTAACTCAGATTTTAGTGGTGATTTCAATCATTTCAATGCTAAAAAAATCAAATTCAATTTTGGAAATAAATCTGTTATTAATGGTGATTTAGAGATATCTGATTTCAGTGACATAAATTTTAAAGTCTTAATTCAAAATTCACAGGTTTTTAAAAATGATATTGAGTCTTTTAAATTCTATGATGATAATAACCAATTAAAATCAGTTGTTATTCCTTCTAATTTTAAAAAATTAGATCAATTGAATTTTGATTTTTTTTCTGAGGGTAATATGATGAAGTCAAAATCATCATTTGATTTTGAATCTAATTTAGGAAATATTTCTGGAGATTTTGATCTTCATGTCAAGGACAGCAATAATGTTTTTTATGAGCTAACAATAAATGCCAATAATTTAAGTGGTGCTTTAGTATCAAATGATATTCAATTAGATAATTTTTCTTCGAATGTTAAAGTTAAAGGATCGGGCATAGAAAAAGAGGACATTAATTTATCAGTGTTAGGTAACTTTTATGATATTAAAGTTGGGGATAATATTTATCAAGATCTATTTATTAGTGGAGCTTTAGAAAATCAATCATTTTCAGGTGAAATTAATCTTGATGATGAGTTACTTGAAATGGCATTTAATGGTAATATAAATTTAAATAAATCCCCATATAAATTTGATTTTAAATTAGACGTTGAACATGCTTACATGAATAAATTAGGTTTGGTCAGCTCACATCCAAATAGTAAAATTTCTTTCAATTCATATTCAAGTGGTAAAGGTTCTAATTTTGATGATTTTTCTGGTTTGGTCTCAATTGACAATATTGTATATTCTGAAAATGGTTTACCTAAACTTTATGATTCAATATCAATTTATTCAAAAAGTATTCCTTCAGAACATGTAGTAAAAATAAATTCTAGTTTGTTTTCTTTGGCTATTACTGGTAAATATCATTTTGATCATTTATATAATGATTTACAATCTTATCTATCTATTTTTTTGCCGAATATTATTCCTGATTTTAAATTGACAGAGACCTTCAATGAAAATGTAAAATTAAGTGCAAATGTTCATGATGTATCTCTGTTATTAAAACATTTTTATCCTGATTTAAATATTGCAAATGGAACTCAGATGGATTTCAGTTTTAGTAATAATCAACAAAAAGCTCAATTATCCTTCTTTTCAGATTTTATAGAATTCAATGATTTTATTTTCAAGGATATCAAATTTACTTCATTAGAAACTAACTCATTTACAGATAGCATTTTAAATCTATCTCTCTCTTTAGGTGAGGTTAAAAACAAAGGCTTATTGGAGTTGAATAATTTACTTTTAAGTACCAATTTAAGTAACAATACTATTGACTTTAACCTTGGTTGGTTCAAAGATGATTCAAGTAATACAGGTGATTTTGATTTATCCTTGTTTTTTGAGTCTGAGGATAGTATCATTTTTTCTCTCAATCGTGGTAATTTAGGCTCTTCAAGTTTAGGTAGCTGGAAATGGGGTGACTCCACTGATTGTTTTATTAAAAATGGTGAGGCTTTCATTGAGAAAATGACAGTTTCAAATAATAATCAAGTAATATCTTTATACGGTGATATTGGATTTTCCAAAAAAGATATTTTTAAAATTGAATTAGATAAAATTAATCTAAACAACTTAACTTCTTTTTACAACATTGAAGATAAAATTGATATAAATGGAATATTAGATGCCAATATTCAACTTTCCTCATTGCTTGGAGTTACAGGTTTTAGTTCCAAAATTTTACTTGATTCAACACAGATAAATGATTATGCTATTGGAAAATTTAATTTTAGTTCGTATTGGGATCAATCTGAAAATCGATTTGAAATAAATTGTAGTTTGACAAATGAATATCAAGATGAAGAATTAAGGGTCAATAATTGTTACTATTACCCTGAAAGTTTGGAGTTCAATCAACTCATTGGAGATGTTGAATTAAATAATTTTGAAATAGATTTTATAAGTCCATTTTTACCAAACGCAATTTTATCAGATTTATACGGTGATATTTCTGGGAAAATTTCACTTAATGGTAATTTATCAAGACCAATACTCAATGGAGATTTGAAAATTGAAAATGCTAATATTGCTCTTACTGAATTTAATACTAATTTTTCTATAAATGGAGATATTAAAATTAATCCAAATCATATAGAAATAAATTCAATAATCAATGATAAGTACAATTCAAGTGGTTTTTTAACTGCTTTCTACGATCATAATAATTTTTCTGATTATACTTTTAACGTAATGGCTGATCTCAATGATCCATTTTTAGTAATGAATAATAAGTACGAGGACAATCCTCTTTATTATGGAGATGCATTCATAACAGGCTTTACAAATATATTTTATGACAGTATCAATGGTTTAGAAGTTAATGTCAATGCAAAGACAGAGGAAAATACACTTTTAACAATTCCTTTATATGGGTCAGAAGAGGTTGTAATGCATGATTTTATTTCCTTTAAAGTTCCTGACTCCTCTGAAAAAATAATTGAAAGTTTTAAAGATTTAAGCCAAGAAGATGATTTCAATTTAAATATTGATTTAGATATTACTGAATCAGCAGAAATTCAATTGGTTTTTGATGAAATGGTTGGTGATATAATGACTTCAAAAGGAAATGGAAATATTCGCCTATCAATTGATAAATATTTCGATTTATCAATGTTTGGAAAATACATTGTTAGCGAGGGGGATTATTCATTTACTCTAAAAGATTTTATAAATAAGAAATTTATAGTAGAGCAAGGGGGCGAAATTACTTGGTTTGGTGATCCTTATAATGCGAATCTTAATTTATTTGCTAATTACCCCCTGAAAACTAGTTTATATAATATAATGCCTTTGATTGATAGAGATAACTTTACTCACAAGAGCGAGGTGAATGTGAAAATTCATTTATTAAATGATTTATTAAATCCAGATATTGGTTTCGATATCGAACTTCCTAAAGCCAGTGAAACTGCAAAAACTTCTTTAAAAAGTTTAATTAACAATGAGGAAGAAATGAACAAACAAGTATTTTCCCTTATGATACTCAACCAGTTTATTCCTCAAAATCCAGATATTTATTCTGATAATTCTAATCAAATTAATGGCGCCTCAACCACTGAAGCTTTAGGTAATCAGTTGGGAAATATGATATCATCTTTCAGCAATCAATTTGAGATAGGTTTTAATTACTCTGTAGGGGATGTGATTACCAATAATGAGCTATCTCTTGCAATGTCAACTCAACAATTCAATGACCGACTTAAAATAAATACTAACCTAGGCATGTCTCAACCTAATGAGTTAAGTAGGAATCCATCTAGTTTTATCGGAGATGTAGATGTGGAGTATAAAGTCAACCCTAAGGGTAATTTTAGAATTCATGTATATAATGAGTCAAATGAATATGATTTATCAAATCAAAACCAATCTAATTACACTCAAGGTTTGGGTGCTTTTTACAAACAAAGCTTTGATTCTGGAGCAGAATTAATTTGTGAAATGGCTAATATTTTCAGATCAAAACAAAATAAATGCAAGAACTGTTCTGATCCAGATATTAGAAAGAAGCAGAAAGATCAAGAATAAATCGATAGGGAAGAAGTGCATCTTCTTGCGCATATTCAATCCCTATTCTTCTCTTTGCTAAAATTTTTTTTTCAGCTAATTTTTTTTCTTCAATCCATATTCTGTTTCCGTTTAATTTCTCCTTATTATGATCTAAGTTAATTCCTAATGATTTTGATACTTTTCCAGGCCCTATGTGATCGTTTTTTAAGAATTTTAATTTTGATCTTCTTGAAAGCATTTCATTAATTCCTGATTTAGGTATTATTGCTCTTATTAAAACAGCCTTAGGGCAATTTTCTTTAGCTGTAACAATATTGAGCAAATAGTGAATTCCATAGCACAGATAAACATAGCAAACTCCTCCTCTCATATACATGGCTTCATTTCTTTTAGTTTTTCTACCCAAATAAGCATGAGAAGCTTTGTCACTTTCTCCATTGTAGGCCTCAGTTTCTGTGATAATACCAGATGTTATTTTTCCATTTATTTTGGTGAAAATCTCATTACCAAGTAAAGATTTTGCGATTTCAATTACGTTGTCATCGCAGTAATTTAGTGTTTTAGACTTCATTTAAAAATATTAGATTGTTGTCATCAAAACTTAGTATTTCCTCTTTAATTAGTTCTTTAAGAATATTTTTAAATGTATTTTTTTCAATTAGCTCATGAAACTCCAAATAAATAGATTTTGCAGATTTCCTTTCGTATTTAAGTGTCATTTTAATTGCATTCATAACTATTTTTTTGGGATTAAAGTCCTCTTTTAAATTTTTTGTGCAATTATCACAATTATCACATTTTCCAGGGTATTCTTCTCCAAAATAATTAAGAAGTAATTTATTTCTACAATTGATTTTATCTTCAATAAATTTCACTACAAATTGAGCTTTTTTGATCTTATTTTCATGATTTTTTAAATTCTCTTTAGCAAATGTTAGTTTATTGATATCTGGTCTTGGTAAAATAAATTGAACTTGATAGCTATTTCTTTTTGGCATGTATTTTATTATTCCAAATTGAGAAAGTTCATTGAGTTGCTCTTTGATGTTATTGTTGATTACGTTTATTCGTTGAGCCAAAAGATTTTCACTAATCACAACCGGGTTATTTAACACATCTGAATAACTCCTGATGAGCAAATCAACTATTTTTTCAAATCGAGGATATTTACTTAGAAATTGATTTATACTATTAATACCAGTTATAAATTTAACTCTTGATGAATAATTCCTTCTCGATGTTTCTAATAAATATCCTTCTGAAATGAGTTGTTTAAAAATATAGAAAGTTTCATATTTTGACATACCAGATTTTTCAGCAATAAATTCAAAATCAACTTCATAATTAACCGTAGATTGATATCCAATTCCAACCTGGTGATAATTACAAAAATTTTGAAAAATTATTTTTGTTTTTTCAACAGTTGGTAGTTGTGATTTTATTTTTTCTATTAATCTATTTCCGTCACTTGAGTGAGTTAGTACATATGAATAACTTGATCTCCCATCTCTTCCTGCTCTTCCAGATTCCTGATAAAAAGATTCAATAGATTCAGGTAAGTCACAGTGAATGACTGTTCTTACATCAGCTTTGTCAATTCCCATGCCAAAAGCATTGGTTGCAACGATTATATCAAATTCGTTATTAATCCACTTTTCTTGTTTTAGCTCCCTTTCATTTGGTTTTAAGCCCGCATGATAAAAATCTGCTTTCTTCCCCTTTGATTTTAAATAATATGCGATTTCTTCCGCATTTTTTCTGGTTCTAACATATATGATTGAAGATTCTTTTTGAATAACATTATTAAGTACATTATTTTTATTTTCGCAATTGATTACTTGGTATTTAATATTTTCTCTTAAAAATGATTTTTTTAGGATGTTTTTATTTGAAAATTGGAGCTGTTTGATAATATCTTCAGCTACTTCTATCGTAGCTGTAGCTGTTAGTGCAATAAATGATATTTTTGGATTCCATTCTTTTAATTTTGATATGTTTCTGTAGCTAGGTCTAAAGTCATTTCCCCACTCAGAAATACAATGTGCTTCATCTACAGCAACAAAACTTACATTCATTTTTTTAAATCTTTCTATAAAAAGTGGTGTTTCAATTCTTTCTGGTGATAGGTATAGCAGTTTAACTTTACCATAAATACAATTATCAAGAATTCTATCAATATGTTTAAAGTCTATCGAAGAATTGATTAATTCAGCATTAACTCCGATTTTTTGTAATTGTAATACCTGATCTTGCATTAGTGCAATTAAGGGAGATATCACTAGACAGACTCCTTCAGATAAAATTGCTGGCAATTGATAACAAATTGATTTACCACCACCAGTGGGTAAAAGTGCAAGAAGGTCTTTTTTTTGAATTACTTGATTAATAATTTCTTCTTGCAGCGGTCTGAATTTTTCATGCCCCCAATACTTCTTGAGTATTTTAAATTTATTATCCTTCATCTTATCGCTGATTCTTATTCAACTATTCTTTTATATCAGCTATATTTTACTAGTTTTGCATCAAAATTATCTTCCTTGTCCATTATGGAAATTGACCAATTAGAAACCAATATACAATTAACAAAAAATAGTAGATTATCACAAGTTAACTGGGAAGATTTACCCTTTGGTAAAATATTTTCTGACCATATGTTCTCGATGACTTACACTAATGGTGAATGGTCAGATATGGAAATTATACCCTACGACAATATTTCTTTGTCTCCTGCAACTTCTGCAATTCATTATGGTCAAAGTTGCTTTGAGGGGATGAAAGCCCATAGAAATACAAATGGGGAAGTTGTTCTTTTTAGGCCATATGAAAATGCTAAAAGGTTCAATAATTCTTCTAAAAGAATGTGCATGCCTAATATACCAGAAGATGTTTTTGTAAATGCTTTAAAAAAATTACTTTCAATTGATAGCCATTGGGTTCCGAAAAACCCTGAACATGCTTTATACATTCGCCCTTTTATGTTTGCAACCGATCCATTTGTTGGGATAAGACCTTCGGAGACTTACAAATTTATGATATTCACCTGTCCAGTAGGTGCTTATTATACTGAAGCTGTTCCGGTTAAAATTGAAACTAAATACACAAGAGCTGCTGACGGTGGAACTGGATATGCAAAGGCAGCTGGGAATTATGCCGCAGCGCTATACCCTGCAAAATTAGCTCATGATGAGGGCTTTAAGCAGCTCATATGGACTGATGCCAAAGAACATAAATATATCGAAGAAGCTGGTACTATGAATGTTATGTTTGTAATTAATAATACACTTATTACTCCAAGCTCTAGTGAAACTATCTTACACGGAATAACCAAAAGAAGCGTTGTTGAGATTGCTAAAGATTGGGGAATTAAAGTAGAAGAAAGACAAATTGAAGTGAAAGAAATCATTGAGGCATTTGAAAATGGTACTTTGTCCGAGGCTTTTGGGGCTGGGACAGCAGCCACTATTGCTCCGATTGCTAGTATATTTTATAATGACCAAAACTATATAGTTCCTTCTTCAAGTTCAAATCATTTCCATGTTAAGGTCATGAAATATCTTTCTGACTACAAAACTGGTAAAGAATTTGATAAGTTTGATTGGATGGTTACCATCTAGTTTTGATGGTCTTTAGGTGTTATGTGATTAATGATATGACAACTCCCTTTTTTTATTTTGCTCCATTTCTTGATGTCTTTTTCAATAACGCAAACACAACATGTTTTAAGTTCTAAATCCCTGTCAGTTAATTCAATAATGGTTTCGCTTATGCCAGGATTATGACTGAATATCCAAACATTTGAAAATTGATTATCTATTGATTGAATGGTTTGAATTATGGTGGAACTAGAAGCTAAATAAATTTCATCATTGGTAATGATTTTAGTTTTATCATAACCAGAGTTTGATGCAAAAAATTCAGCAGTAGTAAAAGCTCTTTTTGCTCCAGATGTAATTATCAAGTCTGGAGTTCCGTAAAGAGTAAATAGCCTTTTGCCCATTACAGGAGCATTTTCTAGGCCTCTTTTGTTAAGTGGGCGATGATAGTCTGATAGTTGGATATTATTCCAATCTGATTTAGCGTGTCTTATTAAAGATAACCGTTTCAATTTAAGTTTTCTATTACCATTGCTGAAGCGCCGCCGCCACCATTACAAATACCAGCAGCTCCGTATTTACCATTATTTTGTTTCAGAACATTAATAAGTGTGACAATTATCCTACTTCCGCTACTTCCAAGAGGGTGACCTAAGGCTACTGCTCCTCCATTAACATCTACTTTTTCAGCATCTATTCCCAGAAGTTGTGTATTTACAATTCCAACTACTGAAAAAGCTTCATTAAGTTCCCAAAAATCTATATCGCTAGTTTTTAAATTGGCTTTTTCTAAAGCTAAAGGAATTGCTTTTGATGGAGCTGTAGTAAATAATTTGGGTTCATGCGCTGCATCTGCATAACTAGTGATTTTTGCAATTGGTTGCATTCCAAGTTCAGCAGCTTTTTCAGCACTCATCAATATGAGCGCTGAGGCACCATCATTGAGTGTAGATGCGTTTGCAGCAGTAACGGTTCCTTCTTTATTGAAAACTGCTCTTAAATGAGGAATTTTTTCAAGTTTTACATTTTTGTATTCTTCATCTTCTGAAACAATAATATCATCACCTTTTCTTTGTGGAACATTAACAGGAATTACTTCACTTAAAAAATTACCTTTTGACCATGCTTCGGCAGACTTTTTGTAAGAATTAATGGCAAATTTATCTTGATCTTCTCTTGAAATTTTGTATTCTTCAGCACATTGGTCAGCACAAACCCCCATGTGAACTTTGTTGTAAACATCTGTTAATCCATCTTTTACCATTCCATCAAGAACTTTAACATCTCCTAATTTGACAGCATTTCTAGCACTATAATAGTGAGGAACCATAGACATGTTTTCCATACCTCCAGCAACAACAACATCAGCATCACCACATTTTATAGCTTGTGCAGCAAGGCTTATGGATTTCATGCCTGAGGCACAAACTTTATTTACAGTTGTACATGGTACATTATCATTAATTCCGGCAAAAACTGCTGCTTGTCTTGCAGGTGCTTGTCCAAGATTGGCTTGCAGAACATTACCCATGTAAACTTCTTGAATTTCTTTAGGATCCAATTGGACTTTATCCATAGCTCCTTTAATTGCAGTAGCTCCTAATTTTGTAGCTGGTACAGTGGATAGTACGCCACCAAAGCTACCCATTGGTGTTCTTGCAGCAGAAACAATTACAACGTCTTTCATAAGAGAATTTTAATTTTTGGCGAATTTATAAATACTAGTTTCTATTCCACATAATTTATGAAAAAAAATAACATAAAAATAATTTACTTATTAATGATAGGGAATAAGTATTGTTCAATTCAAAAACTATGCTAATTTTGCACACTAGATTGGAGAGGTGGCAGAGTGGTAATGCAACAGCCTGCTAAGCTGTCAACGAGCAATCGTTGCCAGGGTTCGAGTCCCTGTCTCTCCGCAAAAAAAAAAGCCCCGAGATTTTCGGGGCTTTTTATATTATCAGG
>MDTB01206765.1_pt1 | contig 19921 bp, 6 predicted proteins | sample 811161 | NCBI WGS metagenome assembly MDTB01 (sample SAMN05326650, study PRJNA326480) | marine metagenome | isolation source: seawater | place: Mediterranean Sea | collected 2009 | reverse complement strand
AGCCCTATCGCATCGTTTACATCTAATATTACATCACTATTATGAATATTTTGACCATTCACTAACGCCATAATTCTCATACCATTTCCAAACGCAGCTGTCGATCTCATACCTTGATATCTGCGTTTATCTGTATTTGTTCCATCATACTTGTAAGTTGTCATTGGAATATTGCTTGATTCTGCAACCACTTCGGCCGATGAAAAACAAATTAAATCCATTTCTTCTTTTGGATACATAAATCTTTGAGTTGTTAGTCCGGTCGGAAATGTTATAACAAATCTGTTTTCGTCTGTGATAGACAATTGTTCAAGTGGATTGATAACTGCATTACTATCTATTTGATGACGTGTGGCAAATTTATGAACATCTGTAGGTTTTAAAATATCAAATTCTCTTGCAACAAATCTCCAAATATTTTTTGCAGTATATTCGTCTGCAAGATAATCTTCTCTATCGTATGGACTGAGAATATAAAATGTTTTGCTGTTGTCTAAATTAGATAAATTATAGGTGTTACCCTGCTCATCAAATACGGTATCAACTACGCTCTCGGCGTTTTGCAAATTTGATGCATCCTGCGAAAAATATATTCCCGCATCTCTTGAGTAAAAAGAATCCCTAGAACAAGAATACATGACATGTACTGGAAATTTAGAACCTTCATCAACTCTTGGTATTCCAGTTTCATTATTTACAGTTCTTTGAACCGCGATCCATGCATAATCATCTGCTTGATCAGAAGACGCATCATCGTGAATATATAGAAATATTCCTCTTTCTGTCATGGTTATTCTATATGAAAATGGATATGACCCTTGTAAAGCCGGTTCTGTTTTTGGAAATCTTTTGAACCAACCCGAACCTTTCTTTTTATTTCTAAATCTGAGAGATCGATTGTTAATATATTTTTTAAATCCTGATGCTGAAGTTGGCGCAGTGGTGGTTCCCCACAGGGCAGAATTAGCTGGATCGAGAGTGGTAGTAGGGACATATACTGTTAATAATGGAAATTCTGAAAATATTTTTGCAGAAGATGTTCCTACTCCCGAAGTGACACTACCACCACTAACATATTGTTGGGCAGTAGTCCAAGAAGTTCCGTTTAATGGTATAGTACAATTTGAATTCATGTATACAGAAAATTCGTTCAAACTTCCAGAAACAGGTTTTGCATAATAAGTGTTACCGTTTAGTGGATTTATAGCCGGAGAAATACTAGAAAACGCTATTGGTTGTCCCTGTGTATAACCATGTGGGGAGCTTGTCGTTACTACTACAGGGTTTGTATTAGACACTCCTGATATACTTATAGAAGTACCAGTATTTGCGATTGCTCCATCATATTGATTTGCTGCATATTGATCTAAAAATACTGGATAGTAAAATAGTTGATTTGGATCTTCACTTACTATAGTTCCTTCAACATAATAAGGACCAGTATTGGAAGGGTCGGACAATACAGTAACATCTTCATATGTTAAATTTACACACTCGCCAGGAAATCTTAAAATAGATGTATCTACAGTCGATCCGTTTTCTAGGGTGATTATTCCATTTGATTCAGACTGTGGAGCTGAAATATCACCAGAAGCTAATAGTTGATTCGAGCATCCCACATTAACTTTGAACCATCCGTACATAGGATTTGGAATACCTATCTGATCTTCCCAACCAGAACCATTTGGAAAACCAGAATTAGGTAAAATAAAGGTATCGGGTCTATATACACTATCGGGATAATATGAGTTTGGTTTAAATGTTTGTTCATTTATTTGGTTGCCGCCGGCATAATGATAATACCCCATAGAATCCATTCTCAAATTTAGTTGATATAATTCATCTGCAAATTCTCTGTCGCCGGTTGCTGTGGCAAAATTATGATAAAGTCTAGGTCTTAAATCCAATTCAAATCTTATTCTGTAATTTTGATCCAATCCCCTAGAAACTGTGCCGCTATTGGGGAGACTTTCTGTTGTTGTCTGGAATAACATAACATGTTGAGAAGGCGCTGATGGAGTTGATTGACTGTAGTTTGCAGAACCAGCATAATTTCCAGTAGAAGTTTCACTAGTTAGTCCTATTTCTTGAAAAAATTGTTTAGTTATGGGCGCCCCACTAGGATCGATTAATTCATTACCAGCATCGGGCGAACCATTAAACATTCCCCACTGTGTTTGCATGTCTATGGCTAATGCCATCATCATACCGCCGGTAACAACTTCGTTTCCATCTATTGAAGCAGTTCCTTCTATAGTTGTAAATCCAGTTCTAATTCTACTCATTCCATAATTCGAGAATGTAGACATATTTGTTATTTGCCGTTGAGCCATTTGCACCGATTCCTAATATTTTATTTCTTATCTATTTATATGATATTTTTTTGTCTCTATATTTATTTACTCAGATTCGGGAAATAAACTTGGGTCGCTTAAAGAATCATATGATATGTTATCCTGACAACCAAGAGGTAGAATTAAAGATGTTATATTATCCTCTGCTATAAACATGTTATGTCGTTTATTCAATCTTTTTATAAGAGCGGGAGTTGAACATGTAGTATATATAAAATTACAATCCGAATTCTCCGCGTGTTCCGTTACACTTTTTAATAAAAAATCTAGTGCTCTATCTCTTTTCATAATGTTAGATTCCGCATTTGAAATAATTGGGTGAAGATATCCAAAATTAGGAAGTCCGCTTGTTGTACGCATAATGTGCAAAAATGCAGCACAATAATTGTCTATTATAAACCCATTTTCTAACAAATTTTTCGGTGGTGGTTCCCACCCACCCTCCGGCAATTTTCCCCACCATTCGGCTACTATATCATAATCTACATTAGGATCGTATTCTCTCACTTCAAAATTATCATTCTTTTTCATTTATAATTTTCGCCACTTCCTCATTTCGAACATCCATATAATCTTCCCAATGGTCAAAATACATATTACCCAATCTTTCCAGTTTTACTTTTTCATCAATTTCAAAATAATCAGTAAATGTAATTCCTTCTATTTCTAGCCTGCGATTTTCTGTACCGAAATTATACACAGTTACATTTTCATTCGAAATAAGTGTACTGTCTTTGGATTCTTCTACTCTAATCCATTTATCATTTTCCAAAACCATATGAGAACCAGAAACTTTAATACCATGATAATCGTGAAGATTGTTGCATATAAATTTAGCACATGCAAATACAGCACCGCCAATTTTAACCTTTTCGCCTATATCTATCGTTTCTATAGCCTTTTTAGATCCATCTTCCATCGTAACCATAGTTCCACCAAGGAAACAGAACCATTTGATATTAACATCCCATATCTTATCTTTCTTTGGCACCACTGGGGTTATTACTGGTGGTGGGGGCGGAGTATAGTTATGTGGAATATTTGTGCCAGGCCCTATAGTGTTATCTCCACGATATCCACAACTAAAAAAGGTTTTCAAGTCTTGCGGGGGCGAATTTAACCGATCAGAATTTTGTGCAATCTCTTTCCAATTGCTTTTCAGTCGCCAGTTTGAACGAACATTAGTCTCATCATCATCTGCCCCCGACTGATACGACCAGTAGTACTTTTCGTACAACTCAGGAAAATTACCTACATATGGTGCGTTTCCATCTGGGTCGTAAGGGTCAGGAGTTGTTGTGTAGATGCTGCCGTGTTGCTCTTTTGTGATATATGATCCTAAGTTATCCCACATCACAGTTCGCATATAATCTTCGCCAAGTCTTATCGGATCCTCACCAAAGAGTTCTTTTATTCTTCCGCCGCTGATAGTCCAATCTCGCCACCAAGGATAAGGCCAAGTTATGGCACCATCGATCGGATGTCCAGTGGTTCCAAAAACAAGTGGATTTAGTTGTCCATCTAAAACGGCCCGTTCGAATTGTAACTCATCCGTTACAGTATGACTACCAGACTCGGTATAAGTAACTCCTTGAAGTATGATAGCACCAGATTGTCCATCCTCGCCCGACTGACCTACTGCCGTATAATTCTCAATCTCATCCCCATTTCCAACACTTCGAGTTGCTGGCCAACTTGCCCCAGCCCCGCCGGCACCTCCTTGCCCAATAACGAAATCTAACACATCTCCAGCTTTCACATCTAGTGTGCCTGTTTTAACTATACCATTCGGGGCATTAGGAGTCGATTGCGTCCAACCAAGGGGTCTCGGCCTGCGCGGCATACCGCCTTGTTCGCGCCAACTAAATGATTGACTAAGGCCGCCATTACCATAGATAGTATTGTTCCAGTTTAAAGGAGCCATTTGAGTATTGTTATTATAAACACCTGTATCTGCAATCACTACACCATTTTTTGATAAAATTGTCGCGCCTCCAACGACACCAGCAGATCCTAAATAGCCTTGGATATACCCATCCTCGGCCTCTCCGCCGGGCGTGTACCCCTGACCATTTCCGCCTCGACCACCACCGATCATATCATATTCAATCTGCGAGACATCAATTGGTGGTTCACTGACAGGTCCATCAAGTCCTAAAAAGAATCCACCAGCGCCAGAATGAAAAACTGCCATATCAGCTGTTTCCCAAGTGTTTATTCCATTTGGCGGATTTGAGGCCTCATTCTCTTCGTCTAATTGAAACTCTTGACGACTTCTGAGATATGTTGCAATTCTATTTCGATCAGATACAACCGCAGCAGTAGAAAATAACCCTGATTTTTCTAATACATATTTTTCTTGTTTAGCCATCGTAAATTCTACAACCGGATAGTTTCTTTGCAATACAAAACTATCTGGGCCTCCTCCACGTTCTTGTGAAACAGCACCCTGAGGTGATTTTGTAAATGTTACTATGCTTTCATACCCACTATTAGAAGTCACTGTAAGACTGATATTACATTGTGGGACAAACCAATTATCTATTATTTCATTATCATCTGTACCTCTTGGCAGATAAGTTCCGGATACTTGTTCTACATCGGGGGATAGGTCTGGATTATCATATAATTCCTGATTGGGTGGGTTTTCCATTACTGTCGTTTTAAGTGGTTGTACTTGTATTGATTTTTTTCCTATGTGACAAAATCTTGTCTTAACTGACTCATCGCCACTTTTTCCAATTCTAGCACTAAATCTTAACCGATATATTCTCGGATTTGATACATTATTTGGGCCCATCACCGAAAGAGTTCTCTGTGAAGAAGTCGATCCTTGAAACAATGTAACTCCTTCAGATGATTCACTCGCTGCATATGAAGATGCAATAATACCACCATCTTCATCTTCCAATACCCAGCCAGGATGACTCAACGACGAATGAGCAAATCCATGACCACCGATTATCTGGACCATTCCATCACCACCATAACCAGATTCAGAAATTCTTTGAGTCTCTCGGCCGAGGATATCATCATAATCATTATAAGTATTTTTACTTTTTGATCCGCCGGAGCCGACACGAATGTTTAAACTATCACCACCCTTTACCTCAAAATCACCAAAATATCCAGTGATACCACTCTGACCAGCTTGAGTGGCGGTATATCCGGTTTCATCTGAACCACGTCCACCATGTTGCCCTGCAGCACCACCAGCACCAAAGCTTGTATCTAGTACCTCGACAGGTCCAGTTTGCGGGGTTGAGGATGACGAATATTCAGATCCTGGCTGGCCGCCTGGGCCAAACAACGAATCTTCACCAAATCCACGGTTCGACGGGTGATCATTGCCCAGAAATCTTCGAGCATGTGGAAGCGGAGGCGCATATAGAATATTGATAGGAAAATTATTTCGCGCAAAAGATTTACTACCATCATCAAAAACCGGCACATCAGCATCATACATATGATGGTCAATTGCTATATATTCTGTGGGGGTTTCAGCTGATTTATTATCATATAAAGTCGAAGTTCCGCCGGTCACAATTGGATTTGCTGCGGTGGATAATGTCTGGTCATAACGGCTGATCGCAGAATCGATGTTCTGGTTGCCGCCATGTCCGCCCTTTACAGATACTTTAAAATTGTCATGTGAAACGCTAGAATCGCCACCATCATATCCGTCTTCTACAGTACCTTTTGTTTTCTTATTCTCCATATCTAGACCGGTCAAAGATATTTTTTGAACACTACCAGACCCGCCACCGGAAACTGCCACAATTCTAATTCTTTTGAATTTTTTAGGGATAATCATATTCCATGAGCCTGGCGAAAAAGTATCAGTCGGCAATCCCTTATTTGTAGCTTCAACAGAAGTATTTTTTAAGATTCTTTCATACTTCAGATCATTTCCACGCTCAGTATCAATTTCAAATTTTAATGCAGGGATTGTTATGGTTGCACCTTCTTTATTGTAAACTGGTATTTCCATTGAAGCTTCGGTATCATTTCTTCCAATATATTCAGTTTTGGAATCGTTTACCTGATCCCAACTTTCTATACCTTTTGCAAAACTTATAAAATCATCTGTACAAAGTTCTGGAATTGGCCAATTATATTCAGATTGCAATCCACTTCCATAAAAATCAGAAAATTTTATTGGTCCGCTTTCTGGGATATTTCGATTATCATAGATGTCTGTTACATTTTCACCATTTCTATAATATTCAGAAATACTATGCGGCGCAACATTGGAGTTTGGTCGAAAGCTTGCAACAATGTCAGTCATTTTTATTGGACCAGATTTAGGTATTGCCATGTTTGATACTCTTTTTTTATCTATTTATTAACTCGATTATCCGTTATTATGAACGACGTAATGCCTCTATATCGCCAGTGGCAACGATTTTACCGGAAGCTCCATCTGCGATATTGAATCCGCTCACATCCCCCACCATCAAATTTGCATCGACAATTTTAAGTCCGCCAGTCATTGTATCGCCTGTTTTGAGCACCCAACCACCAATTCCGCCGTTATATTCAGCGACAATGGCTGACACGGAATCATTTAATGCATTTAATGCATCAACAATAGTAACTATAGTGTTTTTTCGTGGAAATCCATCTGACAAATCTGCTATATCTCCAATTACTGATATTGGAGATTTTAGGTTGAGTTCTGCTTGCAGTCCCGACACAGAAGAAATACTAAGGCTGTTAGCCCTTGCGTTTATCGCATCAAGTTCTGCATCCAGTAAATTAATATTACTTTTTATATTGGTCAAATTAGCGAAAGTGTTTTTTACACCACCTACTGTAATATCGGCCTCGGCCATTGCACCCACTTGACTGATAGTTCCCAAAGTTGCGATGATATTTGTAAGTTTTGTATTGAGTGGTATCAATGCCGCAGCAATACTCCCATCTGTGCCGCCGACAGTACTAGCCAACGCTGCAATCGCTGCGTCAATCGAAGTATCTTTTGCATCTAACAATTCAATTTTATTATCCAACAACTTAATATTAGTTGATAAATCACTCGCTGTTGCTGTTAATAATGCTGGGTCATATTCGACCATAGTTCCTGTTGCATCACTGCCTATAGATGTAATAATGTTGTTTATTTTAGTCTCATTATCCGCGGCGAGAGAAGGAAAATTGGACACACTATTTGCAACACTTTTGAGTTCGTTGTCAAGGATAACTATATTATCTTTGATATTTTCGGTAGGGTCAATGTAATTTACAGATGTTGGTATAGTTAAAGAACCATTCGACCCAGCACCTACTGATGAAACTAATGCGTCTAACAAGTCTGAAGTACTTTTCAGAGAAGTATCTAAAGTACCTACTGCGCTGCGAATGTTGGTCGATGTATTCACATATGTTGCATCAGAAAATGTTGTAAACGTACCGTCAGCATTAATACCCATTGATAGTTGAGTTGTATCTAATTCTGACTGAATCGCAGTATCCGCATCTTCTCGATTTGTTTTTTCTGTGGAAATTTGAGTACCAGTGTTATTTTTTTGATACTCATAATTTTTATTGATAGCAGAAACTAAATCTACAGCACTTATATCAGAATTTAAAAGGGTCAAATCACCAATAGATATGCCGGTTGAATCAACTTCATTGTGTACTTCGTTGATTGCATTTACGATAGAAAATTTATCTTCTGTACTAAGAAGGCTCAAATCTCCAATATTTTCCTTTCCCGCCTCTGTATGGGAAATCATAGAATTAGTTTTTTGACGCCATTGTTCGAATGTATCTGTGGTTAAAACAGATATTAGTGTTGGATATTCTACAGCCATTTTATTTTTTCTCCAATATCTTTATTAAAAGTTCTTTTATTTCTGACATCTCATTTTGCAAATCTATGATATCTTCTTTTGTTTGTCTCTGTGCGTTAATTTTTGACATATACTGTTTATAAGATTTTACATCAGTATTAATAATTGCATTTGTAGAGCTATCTCTCACATAATCTTCGTGGTCTTGTACTTTTATTTTTTCTTTTTTCATATCTTAACTCGCCAATGCAATTATTCTTAGGTCTTTTACTCTTGGAACAATAGAAGAGTTTGTAGTTGTCATTACAATTTTTACTGATACAGAAGTAAATTCTGGCAAATCTTGCAAATCAAATTCAAACTCTTTAAAATCATCTTCGTTTATAGAGTTGACACTATAGATATCTGGTCTTTCCATTAATACCCAAGGCCGGTCAACGAAAACTTGTTCTTCTGAAGTTTTTATTCTGTAGTAAAAATCAATATCACATGGCGACTGTTTGATTACGGACGCAATAGTTTTCAAAGATGTAGAAGCCTGATTTAAAGTAACTTCTTTTGTCATGTATTTAGTAGCAATAGAACCACCATTGGGTTCGGTCTCTGCAACGAATCCTGTATTAACATAACCTCTTTGCCCAGAAGTATTATCCAAGGGACTATTCGTTTTATTTGATATAAGAATTGCGCTCATTCTTTGAGTGTCTACAACAGGAGAAATATTATTAGATTCAGAAGTTAAATTCAATTTTATCGCCAATGATTTTTTATCAATTGCAGTAGACGAAGTGTTGAAAAGTCTTTCGTTTGTATTTGTTGCCATCATCATAGGAGAAGAGAACTCAATATTTTTATTAGGCACAAAATACTGATAATTAGGATCTTTAATTCCTGGCACTCTGTTGGAATCTTGAGATGTGCCGGACAATCCACGGAACTGTGCAGTAATATCAGTATTTGGCAATTCTATTGTTTGAATAGTCGGTTTCATTAGATCGTATTTAAAATTACTCTTAAATCTCGGAGCAAAATTTGTATTGCTTCTTGGAGTGTATGTATTTGTCACTGTTGGCAATTCTGCAGCTGAGTAAGCGCGAGACAATGTAGTAGATCCCTGAGCATAAAAATTATTTCTCATATCAATAGTGAATGTATTATAAGTTGTTTCAGTAACTAGGTGATCTCCATTGAAAGATTCTGATGGAAATACATCATATGTTCCATGAAAATCCGATAAAGTAACATAATTATATCCTTGGCCAGACCACCGGTCTGTCGAAACAAGTCCTGAAGTGTCATTTACATCAAAAGTAATTTTTGATGAATTTTCAGTTATTTTCATACTCTGTGGACCAAATTCTTTTGTCCACAGATCATTATTATTATCATCATATTCTGTGTTTTCTAGTATTACTTCGCCACGGGCTGATGTATCAAATACAGCTCTGTGTACTCTAAATTTCAAATCTTCCATTTGATCAGCTGTCCAAGTAGACGCATTTTGAGATTTAAAGAACACGCCCGCATGTGGTTGAGCAGAGATTGTTCCACTACCATCAACGGCTTCTTGTCCCATCCTAGAAATATGACATCTATAACCCTGAGTGTCTGCTAAGATAACAATACAATATTCCGTTTGATCTTGTACATAAATTGGAGAAGGGAATACAAACTGAGTCGGTGTTGTACCTAATTCAGAAATATTTACATCTTTTGGATATAAGACTTTTTCGCCCAAAATCTTAGGGCCAGGATATCCGTTTACAGTGTGTCTAATTTGACATGTAACAGGTTTAAAATCGTCTTTAGTGGAAAAGAATAGGTCTACGGCACTAATAAACATACCACCATCCATATCAACCATAATTGTCTGTGCAAGTGGATCGTACCAGCCACCACTCTGAAAAACTTGATTTATCGGCGGAAGCTGTTGACTAATAGGTTCTTCGTCACTAACATCGGTGACTGTAAATTCCGGAACTCTTGTCAAGACAATTTGATCAGCAACAGTTTCTATAATACCAGTTGCAGCATATGTTGTTTGCCCTTCTGTGCCTGCATCAGATGCATTGTTTAATTGATCTGACATTCTAAAAATTCTTTCACCAGTTTTAAATCTCATATTTCCAGTATTCGGAAGTGAGAATATTCCAGAAATAAATCCGGATTCATCTGTTCTGAGATCTGAATTCGATGCAATAACATTATTTCCACTAGGCAATGTTCCGACTCGTTTTTCAGAAAGACCGGTTGGACTATCTGGATCCGGCCATTTAACAGTCATTTGCTCGCCAGTGGTATACGAACCCTCGCGTCCACCAAATTGTGCAAATACATTATCTGGGCCCAGATGTAGTGTAATAGTGTTTTCGTCAATCCAATCGACATCATATACATTGACTTTATGTTCGCTGGTGTCTCCTACCAAACCGACATTTCCCCTATTATCCACTATCACATCTCTATTATTTTTAAACCACTCAGCAATAACCTCATTGGTATCCGTAAATGTGAATTTTCTAGTACTTTCACAAAACTCTGAAACTGCTACTCCATCGAAATACGCATACAATTTTGTATTTGGTTTCATTTTTTCAGCAGAGAAATAAACATTTCTTGAACGAATATAAGGAATTACTTCAGTTTTCAAAGTTTTGGTGCCATAACTTTCTCTTTTATCTAAAGGAGCCACGGTTGTCAGTTGTCCTGTGCGAGTTTGTGTGCCCACTCTTGTTTGTCGTGTTGTTCTTGTCGAAGTTCTAGGCACGCCAAACTGACGCAATCCCCGCGAGATTTTAAAAGCTTTATTTTGGGCCCATGAATTTCTTGTAACAGTAGTTGGACCAGATTCTACACCGGTCCAGTTTTTTTCCCACTCCCCCCATTCTGTACCCATGACTCCATCGGCAGGAAGTAAATGTTCAAATACCTCATATTCATCTCTTTTATCTGTCACAATGTCGGGAGCCTGATTAGTTTCTTTCCAATCATCAGTCGAAGGGAAAAGTTGCAAACTTCCTCTAAATGAGAAAATAGCAAAAGGATTTACATTGATTGTTTTCGAAGATTTTTCCTGGGCCATTTCCAGTTGACTAGTATATGGCAAGTAAATTTTCTGTTCTTTCAGAGCGTACCCACTAGATTCTACTGTGTTGATTTTAAGATTGACATTTTTTGATGTATGGAAAGGTCTCAATTCTCCCCTATCAGAATCAATAGCAACTCTATAATCAGGATCTGCTGTTGCTCCAATATTGTGATTTTGAAACTGATCTACAATAAATCCATTTTTAAATCTATCATTTCCATCGGCGTCGGTAACTTTCATATCCATTGTATCTTTTTCTAAAAGATTGAGGGCCGTATAGTATTCTAAATTAGAAATTCTTTTTTCCAATTTTCCAATATCTCTCATAGTATATCTTCTATTATCCATCATAGAAACTGATATAGATTGTGGGCCCTCTGTATATGGTAATGTCGTTAGTTCGTATATGACCATACCATCTGTCGGGTCATCGGGTAACATAGGACTCAATGAAGAACTACCATATTTTATTAAAAATTTTCCCTTTGGTGTAACATAAAGTTTATCTTTTCTACCTAGATATGCACGAAGATCTGCACTAATAGCACTACCTGTTCTGGGATAGTCACCAGAAGAATTACTTACAACACCCTTAACATTTGGCCAACCGCCACCAACTAATCCAGCTGAACCATCTAGTTGTGACCATTCCAAAGCAGGTCTAAAGTCAAAGAAATCAGATAATCTATCATTGTCAAAAGAATCAATATCATTATAGTCAGGATATGAATCTACTGAAGAATAATCACCAACGCCATGTGACCAATATGAATATATCAAAATGGGACGACCTTTACAACCCTCGGCCGCACCTTTAAGACTTATCTTTCCAAGTCCTAGAACATTTAATTTTTCACCAGAGTCTAAAATATATCTATCAGTAACATCATTAATTTTAACGGGGATATCTGTTTGATTTGGAATCGCAGTTGTACCGGAAACAAACATAGTCAAAATTTCACTTGAAAATGGATTTTTAATACCATCCTTTGTCAAACCAGCCTCAACTAATTCATAAGTCATAGTATTGCTACTATTCTGTAAACTTACATCAAATGGACTAACACCGGTCTGTTCCCAAAAATTATATGCTTTCAGAGCAAATTCAAATTCTGACTCTGACATTTGGTGAATATTCTTCTTATCAGAAGAATCTACACTTACCCTATACGCATAATTATTCACATTACAAGTATCATACAGTTTTTTCAATTCTGACACATCGGAATGATGCAGTTGATACTCACTTATAGGTAAACTCAATGTAGTGCTGGTTCCCAAACCTGTTAATGTACTAAGTAACTGTCCAGAGGAGGTAGTTCTTTGAGAAGCGATATCAGTATCATAGGTATTGGCATTGTTTGTATCATTAGTTGCTACAGTCGAATTCCAGTTTATACCTGTTATATTTGCACCTGTTAATGTTGTCAATGTGAATGGCATATATATCTGAGTATTTTCTGTTTTGATTTTTTCTTTAGATTGAGTTTTTCTAACTGGAACTGAAACATTTAAACTGTTTGAACTTGATATAGAGGTAGAAAAAGTAACCTCCTTTAAGTCCGCCGAGAAGCTGAAACCCGACTGAACTCCTACTACACCGGCGGTGATAGTTGTTCCATTAGAAGGTTGCCATACACTATATAAAGATGTCGTCTGTTCGAAATATTCATCTGCGGCTGCTAAGGTAAGAGTGACCGAACCAGAGACTCCACTAGTCACACCAATAAATTGTTTCATAACTGAATATTGAGTATCTACTGTAGCAGTACCACTAACATCATCTATATTTCGTATAGTCTGAACCCATTTATTACCTGTGGATACCAAACTACTACCCTCAGACGCAGTTACAACAGATTTACTGAAAAGTCTAGCGGAAACTCCTGTATCACTAATAGTAGTATCTGTAGAATTGCCACTATTTGCAAATGTTCCGGATGAACTTACACCACCAGCTTCTAAAATTATTCTATTAAGACTAAAACTATCCCTTGGCAAAATATTAGAATCACCAACTTGACCATTCGTACCACCCGCATTACCAGAATTCAATGGTTTTACCAATAAGATTCCAGTATATTGATTATAATGATAAACTATTCCCCGAATTGCATCATTATTTTTTTCATATAACATGGTTTTTATATCAAATGCACCATTAGTTTGCATTGTCGTCATTTTTGTCAATATATTCGAACCAAAATCATATACTTTAGCAGTACCATGAGTTTCCATTGAAGTCAAAGATCTAGCATCTGATATGGTATATTCGCCACCAGTTCTAGGATTGATTTCAAATTCTAAATCGTACAAATATACTTTATATATTGCTGTTTCTTGTGTGGTGACAGGTGGCCTAAAATCTGAAGTTGTATAGTTATTACCACGGGCGGCGCTACTAGAGTCATCGTAATAATGAAATGCCTTAACTTTTGCAGTACCAACAATATCAATACCATATGTATTTGCGCCTAGAACTCCGCTTGACAGAGTACCACTTTCGAACATGTTTACTGGAATTTCACCAGCGACTCCATCTACAACTACTCCAGCAGCATTTTGAGAAGTGTTTGCAGAATCAGCTGAAACTGAAATCCATTTTTCTGCAGCACCAGCACCAATATGACAATTAACTAAATTAACAGAGCTATTGACTTTTGGTAAACCTTTAACATCCGAAACTAAAATATATGGACCCAAATCCACAGGAATAAATTCATTGTTTTCCTTATAAATTTCTCTTGCTTTGTCATATATAAGATATTTGCCTTCTTTTGACAATGCTCTTGATTCTATTTCATACCCTTTTACATATGCCTTACCAGATTCAATACCAATTGCAATTTTATTTCTGACGGCATTAATTAAATTTTCATGTGTGAGGCCTGGATAATATTTTGTTTGAGTCGTATCTAATACCTGATCGGGGTAATTTCTAATATCTTGCTGAGTTATCTGATGAGATTGTCCAACTCCATCTATAGTCATTCCATATTCTTCTGGCATTTTAGTTTCAGCCCAAAATCTGGCCTCAACATCTGTGTCAAATACAAAATCTGACATATCAAAAATACCTTCATTGTTATTTTCATTATAATATTCTCTGATATCCAATTTAAAAGGTCGAACCGTGTAATCACCAGATTCATCATAGGTTCTTCTGGCCAAAGTTTTCATTAAAATTTCATATTCATCTTTTGCTGCCTGAGTAGCAATTTGGCCATCTTTAACACTAATCAATTCCACAAATCCAGATGTGTCTACTACATCAAAATCTTTCTTTGCTAATATCAATTTTATTTGTAATCTATCAGCCCCTGGCGCGTTATAATTTATGCTACCTAAAGATGTATCAAGCAGAGAATTGTCATCATTGGAAGTGATAATACTTTCTATAATATCTAGACCAATTTTTGCAGATGGATCGGTGGTATATTTACTCAAAATAATGCTTTGAGAATCACATTTTACAAATTGTCCGCTAATATAATAAACACCTTCTTCGATAAAGGCAATTGTCCCACGGCCGATAGGATTGCTAATAACAGAATTTGCTAGAACTTCACAAGTCAAAGTAGAACCATCTGTTCCAGTTGTTACTAGTGTTTCGCCCTCAACAAATGTAGAGGTCTCTCCTTCGGAGATAGTAATAGTCTCTCCATTAACTGTAAATGTCGTGGTGCCAGGCACAGAATTTTCAATAGAAACTAATCCATTGCCCGTATTAACTTGTGTGGTTGAACTTGGAGCTCCATCAATGTATTTTAAATATAGTGTAGTTGGTTCATCTCCGTCTACCTCATAATCCGTAAAATCCCCATCACTATTTCCATCTACAATATCTACATGTTTAACGACTAATGCTTTCAATCCAGTTTTATTTCCTTGGACTACTTTTCCTACAAAATCGTTTGCAGATGGTAACGCTGTTGGAAGGATAACTTTTGCATATTGGGCATATAAATCAATTGCAGCTTGGCCAGGAATCACCATCGCCCCTTCTCTAAAGAAATGATCCGACAAATTAGTAATTTGTTGTTGCAACAAACTCTGCATTTGAGTCAATTCTCTTGCCTGTATCGAATTTCCAGGCTTGAATAATATTTTTAGATATCCCTTGTTTATGTCGTAATCGTCAAAATAGGGGGTGACATTAAGATTTAAAGTCATATGTTTCTTCTCTCATTAGGTAGTTAAACGAATTAAAATTAAAATTCAAAGACAACCTTGATATCTTCGATTTGATCTATAGCGCGAGATACGGGCTGTCTATTTTCGGTATATAAGACTTTACCAGAACCAGATTCTACATCAAAGGTAGTTTCATTTGTCCCGCCCCAAGCATCTGCTGTCGGCGCTGTGTAAGCAGGACCTCTATATGAAACATTTGTTGCAGGAATAAGAGATGTTCTTTCAAGGGGATCTGCAACAATTGCGATTTGTCTGAATACAGAAGAATCGCCAGAAACAGGGAACATAGCTTTTGTTTGGCTAGTAGATGTATCATCATCTCTAGTATGTTGTTCGTCATATTCTAGTCGCATTGCAATCATAATATAATATCCACCAAGTTCTTCTATAGCATGAAAACCATGGCCATTTTGTGGACTAATGATTGGTTTTATTTTACATGCATTTGCATTATCTACACCAGATACCAAAGCGGGCAAATGATCTGTGTCGATAGTCGCAGAATCGATAGAGGTATAATTTGTACCTTTATTGGTGATAACTATATTAGAAATTTTTCCATTCGCCACAGTACCATATGCTGAAAATCCGCTGCCGTTACCATTGTTTATGGTAACGCCCGGCGCGATAATAATACTAGAATTTGGACCACCTGATAAAGATGTGTCTAATGTAATAGCTACAGTTGTACCTGTTACAACACTATTTAAAATTTTACCCTGTTCTGGTGGACTCTTACTAATGTCTACCATATGATATCCTTTATACATATCATTTGCCATAGTAGAATCGACTCCAGTTATAGTATGTACTGTGCCGGCACTTAAAGTAATATCAGATCTGACTATATTTGCATGATATCCAGATCCACCTGTTACTGCTTGACCAACCTCGTTAGGTAATATTTTTACTTGAGTAATATGGCCTGGAGCAGTAAGGGCGGATTGTTGTATTTGCCATTGTACACCTTCAGCTGAAGTAGAATCTGACGGATCATATTGAATTCTAGTCACCGGAATATAATCTTTTGTCAAAAATTTTAATGAATCTGATAAGGAAATAGAATACATAAACTTCCACTTATAACCATCTGACGTGGTTTCTATTTCGGATACTGATGTAGAAGTGGGTTTTACAGTCGATTGTACTGCGATAGATGTTGTACTATCATCTACAAACTTTTGATTGTTAATACATTTATATACATTATACTGATTGGATCCTTCAGTTAGAACATAAGAATTTGGAATAATCTCTTCTGCAAGATCGTGTTCATACATAGTGTATACAGAACCTGAAGTCCAATTGATTCTTGGAATTGCAAGAGTCATATCAGACAATCCTACTTTTTTCATTGCGATAGATGCTGTTTTTACTGCATATCCATATCCAATAGAATCTTCTGGGGTTGGCGGATTAGCATCGTTCAACCAAGATGTCGGTTTACCAATAGACATATAAAGGTTATTATATACCGATTGACCCAAAGATGACCAAGTAACATTACCATCTACTAGGCCTGTGGGAGTTGGACCGGTTGCACCACTTGTTCCACTACTTAAAGCTATCCATAGACTACCATCTTTTACGACTCTATCTCCTAAAGCATAAGATGTTGCTGTTTGCCAAATTGATGCTGATCTGTTTATAGATTGCAAAAATTCCTGAGCATTAAATATTCTCAGTTTATTTGTGATAATTGCTGCCATTGTTTTACCTTTTGCATATGATTTTTATATTATTTATAATCTTTTTTAGTCGATTGTTGACGTTTCTAAAATTTCATTCAATTCTTTAACAGTTGCGGCTGGCGAATTGTATCTTATCAGGGTTGATTCTGAAGCAAAGTTAGTTTTATCGTGTAATGTTTCTGACGAATATTTATCAATAGTATTTAAATCTATCAAATTTTTATTATAATCCAAACTCGATTGTACTCTATTGTTAAACTTAGATCGTTCTACAGATAAATTTGTTGGGCCCAATCTTTTTCTAGTTTTAGCCAGGGGATTTTCTTCCGACATAATCAAAAAAACAGGTGAAATTTTTACTGTAGAATCAAGAACTGCTTTGTATTTTCTATCTGATTTTGTTATTACATCCGAAATAACGGTATTTCTCCATTTATGATCTGTTCCGTCAGTGACCGCAACCACATCGCCACCAGACGCGTCTGTTGGAACACTATACCAAATATTATAATTGGGATGTTTCGTTGCAACATATGTCAACCCATTTCCTTGTATCATTCTTCTATTTCTGTTATATGGCGAGTCTGTCATTTCTGCCGAAGGACTGAAGTATAACGATGTCAATTCATCCCAAGGATATACATCTCTAAAATAAAATTTAAATCTTTCCAAAGATTTCCAAGTTGTATGTAATGTTGGGACATCTCCATATATATTATTCCACCTTCCAGAAATATTTATTATCATTTTTTCATCTCTTGGATTGGCGCCATCCATAATAGAGCCTATCCAACTATTCGCGTTTCTGTCCACATTTCCTCTAAATATGTTATCCCATCTGAATTCTACTATATTCGGTCCCCCGCCTGCGGCATTGTCCCAAGTAGGCATATCTGGCAAATAATTAGAAATTAGATCGACATCATATACAACATATCTTTCTCCTATAGAAGAATCTATCATTGCGCCAGTAATTTTATATTTTCCCCAAGGACGTGTATTGATCCAATCATCGGATATCATATATTCATCTGAAGCATCGTAAACAGTTACAGTATTTCCTATAAGTCCTGAAGTGTAGTAATGAGAAAAATCTTTTCCGGTAGCCTCTTTAAAGTTTAATGCTATCTTTTTAACTTGCCACCAACCACCAGAAGCATTTGTACCATCGGCCTGCAATAGAGCGTACCTTCCAGAACCAGTGTCCACAGAAGCAGAACCAGCAGTATCATCAGAAACCTCTCCTTCACCGACACCATTATACATTCCATCTATTGTAGAATTTACGCTGAGTTGTCTGTTATCATACTTAAAAATATTTCCATGAGAATTTAGATAATTAGTGTCCTGTCTTGTCGAAGTAGGATACCAATATCCATCAGTTTCTCCATATGCCCATCGCCCAAGGCCATCCATATTTTTTACTTTCATGTTGACATTTTTAATAATCTCATATATAAGTTGGGTCCATGCAACACCAGTACCTTTTCTTACCTCGGCATCAGTAGAAATAGTATATTCTCCAAACATCATTAGTCCAGCTGGATGCACAATTTTTTTAACGATTTTTCTCCAATCATCGATATATCTTCCAACTTTAATAACATAAGAAAAATCTTGCCACAAATAACCATCATATAATCTATTGTCATCGGATAAAAATCCTTGTTTATTTAAAAACCTTCCAGACCTAATACAAAGTGGTCCTGTCAACACGGTCGCAGTTGCTTGCCCATCGCCAAAAGAACTTAGGTCAAGTACTGGTGGGGTAGTATAATCAACGCCAAACCCTTCTTGTTCTGATTGAATACTACTTCCTTTAATATTAATACTAGTTATTTTTCCAATTTCAGATCCACGGCCTAAAAACCAAGCCCCAACACCTTGCGATTTATAATTGTCAGTTTCTTTTTTTACATAACCATATGGGTTTTTCATATAATTATTTCCAGAAGTGAGTATATCCACTAAATTAATTTTTGCTCTGGGTTTTGAAGACCAAGCAACCCTTAGAGAATTTCCGTCCGGTAAAGTATAGGTAGAATATATGCCATTTTCGTCAGATTTTCGTAAAGAAATTTTATTAGCAGACACAGGATGATTTTCATTACGAATAATATATTCTACATCATCTTCAAGAACGCTGAAATAATTTATTTCTATTACTTCATCTATTCCCAAATCTGGCGAAAATGCAATTCCACTGCCCATTCCACTTATAGCGTTACCACCAGAATCTAAAGCCTGAGTCAACGTATACTGAGGTGTTATCGGATTACCAGAATTATCAGTTTCGCCCGGCCCAAATAAATCTGTAGTAGTCGTGACAGTTCCCCCCAAACCATTTAAAGAATCTACACTTCTAGTAATTCTAGGAGTCTCGTTTATATCAAACATCATAGAAAATGCAGATTTATTTGATTCTGTCACTTTAAATGTAACCTTTAATGGTTCAGATTTTCGAATAGTAGTAACAGAAGGAATTGGATTTACATATATCGGATCGAGGCCAACACCAGAAATAGAATTATCTGTTCCAGTATCTTCTATAGAACCGGATACTTCTTGATATCTCTGCCCGGTTGTGAATCTGAGAGTTCCAAAGAAAGCATGATTATAATCTTCTATGGAATATGAAGAATCTACTTTTTGTCTAGCACCCAAATAAAAATTCTTTACTGGTTTTGAATATGTTAAAGTAACCACATCTCCCACTGATAAAGTCGACCAAACGATTGTAGTACCGTCTGTAGCGGTGATAGACTGTGATGGTAAATATTGTATACCTAGTGCAGAATT
>MDTB01212688.1_pt1 | contig 19923 bp, 25 predicted proteins | sample 811161 | NCBI WGS metagenome assembly MDTB01 (sample SAMN05326650, study PRJNA326480) | marine metagenome | isolation source: seawater | place: Mediterranean Sea | collected 2009 | reverse complement strand
GGACCCGAATACAATATACAAATTCAGTAACAATGACGTGTTTATCCCTCTTAAAGTTTTAGAAGAAATTGATAAACACAAAAAGAGACAAGACTCAGTAGGATTTAATGCAAGAAAAATTATTAAAATTCTAGATGAGTTTAGAAATAGAGGTTGCCTTGTTAAGGGTGTAAGGATCAAGCGAGGCCAAGGTCTAGCTAGGATAGTCCAACAAAGCAACCTCCTGCCGCAAGAACTAAGCCACCGTGTGGCTGATCATATCATATTATCTAGTGCCCTATCGGTGAAGGAACAGTATTCTAACAGAAGGACAATAGTAGTATCAAGAGATATTAATATGAGAGTTATTGCAAACTCAATAGGTTTAATGTCTGAAGATTTTGAACCAAAATCGGTAGTCCAAGATTCAGAAAAATTATATTCGGGATTTGCCCAGTTAGTTGTTGATGATCAACTGGTAGACCAGTTTTATAATGGGGAAGACACATACATCTCAGAAGAACTTGTGCGCTCTCAAAAAGTAAGACTTTTCCCTCAACAGTTCGTTATGATGATTTCTTCTTCTAACCAAAAGAAAACTGCTCTTGGAAGATTCATGTCTCATGCGCTTCCATTAACAAGAACAAGAAAGTGGGATAATGACTTGGATTTTGGAGTGACACCCAGAAACAAAGAGCAATCGTTTGCCTATGAGCTTTTGTTTGACACAAACATACCTTTAGTTTCACTAATCGGTAAAGCAGGTTCAGGAAAGACCCTGATGGCCATCTCAGCGGGTTTTGAACAGGTGCTAGGACTGAAGGAGCCTATCTATAAGAAACTCGTCGTATCACGCCCTGTGCAGCCTCTGGGAAAGGATATTGGGTTCTTGCCGGGTAGCCTTGAAGAAAAGATGCTGCCATGGTTGATGCCTATACAGGACAACATGCAGTTTCTATTAGGCAACGATAAAGCAATGCTGGCAGGGTATATGGATCGAGGACTAATTGAATTAGAAGCCTTGACTTATATCAGAGGCCGAAGTATCAATAATGCCTATATTATCATTGACGAAGCACAAAATTTAACCGCTCATGAAGTAAAAACAATAATCACCAGAGTTGGTGAGAATACGAAGATTGTTTTGACTGGCGATATTGAGCAAATTGACAACATCTACACGAATGAGACATCTAATGGATTAGCATACGCTGTAGAGAAATTTAAAAGCACAGAGCTAGCAGGTCACATTACGTTTAAGAAAGGTGAAAGGTCGAAGATTGCTACAATTGCATCTAAAATATTATAATTTTTTTCTGTAAAACACTTGACAAGTGATAAAGAACGGGTTATAATACTTATGTTAGGAGAAGCCAATGAGTTGGATTAGTGAATCTGCTGCGCGTGGTTCTGAGCTTAGGAAACACTTTAAGATGCATGACATTGAGATTTTTATAAAAGACCCGCTACCTGCGGAGATAGATGCTGATTTTGTTTTTAAATACATGGCCTCTATTTTACCCTCATATCTTATTACAGAGATTGACATTGTTTATATCGGTCAATTTGATGAACTTAAAAAAAGGAATGTCAATGCCCTGTATCAAGATGGTGCTATATTTGTAACCAATGAACAAAGCAGCGAAATGGACCTTATTGATGACTTAGTTCATGAGGTGGCGCATTCAATAGAGAAAAAATACATAGACAGAATCTATGGTGATGGAGCTATTGAAAGAGAATTTAGAAAAAAAAGAAGAGAACTTTATGACATTTTAAAAGAGAAGGGTAAGAACCCTCCAATAGAAGTCATGACAAGTATAAATTATGATGTTAGTGTGGATAATTACTTTTTTGCCCAAATAGGGTATCCCGTTTTAGGACAGATATGTGCATTTGCTAAACTGTTTACAGGACCATACTCGGCAACATCAATTAGAGAATACTTTGCTACTGGCTTTGACCAGTACTTCTTAGGTGAACAAATGCTAGTAAGAAACTTTTCACCTGTACTTTATAAAAAATTATTAGAACTCGCAGATTTGGAGGATCAATGAGACACATATCATATTCAGAATTAAAAACTTGGGCAGAATGTCCCTATAAACATAAACTAAATTATATCGATAAGCTGAGAAAATTTGTTGGGAACGAATTCACAGCTTTTGGAAAAGCACTACATGCTGTGTGCGAAAACATTGTAATGACAGAGCACGAAGAAGTTAGTGGAGAAGATTATTTTGATGCCTCATTCCGACAGGAACTAAAGTCTCTTGTTGAAGAAGAGCTTGACAAGAAACTTGTTGTAAATATGCAACAACAAGCTCACCTTATCATCCCTCAGATTGAACCCTATTTAAGCGCCCATTTCGGCTCGTTTGAGGTCTTCTCTGTTGAAGAGCGGTTGTATGAGGATGTAGAGTTTGTAAAGCCAATAGAGCGCAAATTTAAAGGGTTTATTGACCTTGTTATAAAGACTGACGATGGCAAGTACCACATCATTGATTGGAAAACATGCTCATGGGGTTGGGATGCTAAGAAGCGCTCTGACAAACTCATCACCTATCAATTGACTCTGTATAAAAAGTTTTTCTGTGAAAAGCACGACGTTGATCCTAGTGAGGTTGAGACACACTTTGCACTGTTAAAAAGAACAGCAAAAAAAGATAACGTTGAGATATTTAGGGTCACCTCTGGACCGAAGAAGACAGACAATGCTGCGACTCTTTTGACCAGAGCAGTTAAGAATATTGAAAAAGAACACTATGTTAAGAACCGAAACTCTTGTACATATTGTGAGTTCAATAATACAGAATTTTGTACAAGATAAAAAAAATAAACTTTTTACTTGACAAACCAATAAAAACATGTTATATTAATTTCAAAAGGAGTTAACTTGGATAAAAAAATAAAAGTGCTGACACTAGGCGATCACCCCCTCTCGCCTTCTGGTGTTGGCTCTCAAACAAAATATGTGTGCGAAGCATTACTTCGCTCGGGGAAATTTCAAATCCTATCTTTAGGTGGAGCAATCAAACATCATGATTACCGACCTGTTCGTGTTGAACCACATGAAAATGATTGGACAGTGGTTCCGGTAGATAACTACGGAACAAAGGAAATGGTTCGCTCTATCTTGAGAAATGAAAAGATTGATATGATCTGGATCATGACTGATCCTCGATTTTGGGGCTGGCTATGGGAGATGGAGAACGAGATTCGTCCTTTATGCCCTATTGTTTATTATCATGTGTGGGACAATTACCCCGTTCCCATGTTCAACAGAAAATACTACATGTCTAACGACGCTGTAGCGACTATCTCAAAGCTTACGAATGACGTTGTACGTTCTGCTGCGCCTGAGGTTACTCGTAAATACATCCCCCATGCAGTTAATAGTGAGATATTTAGACCTTTATCCCCGGAAGAAAAGAAGTTTCTGCGAGATAATAACCTACCAGAAGAAGACAGAAACAAATTTATTTTCTTTTGGAACAACCGTAACGCTCGACGAAAACAATCAGGTACCTTAATCTGGTGGTTCAAAGAATGGCTAGATAAACACGACTTACATGAAAAAGCAATGCTTATCATGCATACTGATCCAAAAGATCCGCATGGTCAAGATTTAGAACACCTTGTGAATCATTTAGATCTTAATAGTCATAGACAGGTCCTACTGTCGGTCACCAAGGTACAGCCTAAAGATCTTGCGTCAATGTATGGAATGAGCGATTGTACTATCAACATTTCTGATGCCGAAGGTTTTGGGCTTGCTACGCTAGAATCACTTTCTTGTGGCACACCAATCATTGCAAATATGACTGGAGGACTTCAAGATCAAATTAAGGCAGGAGATGAAGAGTTTGGTATTGCTATTTACCCAACTGCAAAAGCCATCATTGGATCCCAGCAAGTTCCTTATATCTATGAAGATAGATTCAACAAAGGACAGTTCCTATCGGCATTGTCTAAAATGTATGGCACCTCTGAAGAAACCAGAAGAGAAATCGGCATGAAGGGTCGCCAGCATGTTACGACTAACTTCAATTTCGATGACTTCAACAACTCTTGGGTAGAGTTTATGTTGGAAATTCACGAAAGAGAAGGATCTTGGGCAACAAGAAATTACAATGGAAATGTTAATCTACTGGAGGTAGCGTGAAAAAGAAAATCTTTGTAAGAGGTCCGGTTCTTTCACAATCAGGTTATGGAGAGCAAGCTCGATTTGCTCTTCGTTGTTTGCGTTCAAAACCAGAGCTTTTTGATATTTATATTTCTCCGATCTCATGGGGCCAAACTGGCTGGATCTGGGAAGACAATGAAGAGCGTCAATGGATGGACGAGAGAATTACTCTAACATCCGAGCTTATTCAAAGCCAACAGTTCCAGCCCGATATGAGTTTACAAATTACCATACCAAATGAATTTCAAGCTCTTGCACCCCAAAACTTTGGGTATACTGCTGGGATTGAAAGTACAAACGTTTCTCCCAATTGGCTTGTAAAAGCTAATGAAATGGATGGTATGGTTGTTATTTCTAACTTTGCAAAGAGCGGGTTTACCGAAACTGTTGCAACTGCTGAAAATAAAGAGACAGGTGAGCAAAAACCATATACTATCAGACCAGATTTAAATATCACACCTGTTAATTATGCAGTGAGGAACATCGAACCAGAAGAGATTCCAAATTTTGACTTAGATAAGAACTTTAACTTCTTGATGGTGTCTCAAATGGGTCCACGCAAAAATATGGAGAACTCGATCCGATGGTGGGTTGAGGAATTTATCGATCAAAATGTGGGCCTTATTGTTAAGACGAGCTTCAAGGGTAACTCTCTAATTGATAGGGACTTCACTTTTGACTTTCTTAAGAAGCTTTTGGAAAGATACCCAGAAAGAAAGTGCTCTGTTAAGCTATTACATGGTGACTTGTCTGAAGGGCAAATGTTCTCTCTTTACAACAATGAGAAAATAAAAGCACTTGTTAATATTGCACACGGTGAAGGTTTTGGACTACCTCTGTTTGAAGCTGCTCAATCTGGATTACCAGTCGTAACCATTGGTTGGGGCGGTCAAATGGATTTTCTTGTCCACAATGGCAAGAAGTACTTTACAGAGGTTGACTACGAACTCAAGCCTGTCCAGCCATCAGCAGTTTGGAAAGGTGTTCTTGAAGAAGGCACCCAGTGGGCTTTTGCCGATCAAGGTTCTTATAAGATGTCTTTAAGAAAAGTCAAAAAGAACTGGAAATCAGCTAAGAAAAAAGCAGATCAATTGCAAAAGATTATTGCAGAAGAATTCACTCAAGAGAATCAATACGAGCAATTTTGCAATGCAATCTACAACCCTTCTGAAGAGGACCTAGAATGGATGGAAGAGTTATCTAAGATTGAGGTACTATGAGAAAAGTAGGATTTATTTCTGACTTCTTCAAAGATGACTTATTGGGTGGCGGTGAGATTAACGATAGTAATCTCATTAGCCACCTTGAGTCGTACTGTGATGTAAACAAGTTTCACAGTAGAACAGTGAAAACAACTGACTTAGAAGACATGGATTCATTGATTGTAGGTAACTTTACAATGCTCAGCCCAGAGGTTGTTAACTTCTTGATCAACGAGAAAGAGTATATAATCTATGAACATGACCACAAGTATGTTGACACCAGAGACCCATCTAAATTTAAAGACTTTAACATACCAAACTCTAGAGTTATTAATCGTTCATTTTACGAAAGCTCAGTATGCACTGTGGTGCTGAGTAAGGTGTGTTCAGAGGTTTTAAACAACACTATTCCTAAAACTCTTGTTTACAATATAGGATGCAGTCTCTGGTCTGATGAAACTTTCGACCTTTTATCTAAAATAAATAAAATAAAAAAACAATACGACATCTGCATCATGAAGAACATGAACCCAACAAAAAATTACTTTAACACCTTGCAATACTGTAAGGATAAGGGTTTAGATTGTGGAGAGATTCAACCAGCCCCACAAGTTGAGTTCTTAACTCAAATGGCTCAGTACAACAGACTGTTGTTTATCCCAACTGTTCTGGAGACTTTCTCTAGATTGTGTGCGGAAGCCAAGATGCTAAACTTAGATGTTATGACCAACAAGAATATGATTGGCTTTTTCAGCGAAGAATACTCAAATCTAAAAGGCGATGAACTCATTGATTGTATGAAAGAGAGAAATCAGAAAGCACTTAAACTTTTTCAGGAGGTTGTGTGATTGTAGTTACTGGTGGAGCCGGATTCATCGGCAAAGTCTTGATTGAAAGGTTAAGAATGAAAACAAAGGAAGAAATACTTTGTGTAGACTTCCGTGCTCACCCGTATGTAAAAAACATGCACCCTCAAGCATTCCTACAAAAAATGATTAGCCCCGAGTTTGCCAAAGCAGTGAGTGTGGTTTTCCACAATGGAGCCTGCTCAGATACTACCAATAGTGACGTTCATTACATGATGGCAAATAATTTTGATTATTCAACAGTTTTACTAAGACGCTGCATGGACGCTGGTACAAGAATCATATACGCATCATCGGCGTCTGTATATGGCTTCTCGCAACATAGTTATCAAAATGAAAGTGACGACTTGCAACCACGAAATGTGTACGCAAAGTCAAAGGCTTTGTTTGATGATTACGCTTGCATGTTTATGGACCACCAAAGCCAGATTGTGGGCCTTCGTTACTTTAATGTATATGGTCGGCATGAATCGCACAAGGGTGATATGGCTTCTGTTATTTACAAGTTTTTCCAACAAAAAGAAGGAGGAAAAATCCATCTGTTTGAAAAGAGTAATTTCTATAAAAGAGACTTTATTCACGTTGATGATATTGTAGACATTAATTTCTTTTTTTGGAAGAACCCTGAACTCAGCGGCATCTTTAACGCAGGTACGGGTACCCCACGCTCTTTTCAAGAAATAGGGCAGATATTCTCCAGCAGGTACAACACGGAAATAAACTATATTTCCATGCCCAAGAGACTTGAGCAGCAGTATCAAGAATATACCTGTGCTGATATGAACATGCTTACAGACAAGTACAGTAAAAAGTTTTTATCCCTTGAGGAGGGGATGCATAGGTATCTGGACCATTTGGAGGCCGCATGAAAAAAGGTTTTATAAATGGCTGCTTTGATGTTTTGCATATAGGCCACATTGAGTTGATCAGGTTTGCTAGATCCAAATGTGACTACCTTATGATAGCATTGGATACAGACGAACGTGTGGCCTCATTTAAAGGCCCTGAGAGGCCGTTTAACAGCCTCCAAGACCGTGAGACTATGATGAGAGCCCTAAAGGGTGTAGACGAGCTTAGAAGCTTCTCTACGGACGAAGAATTAACGAGTATAGTAAAACATTACAGTCCTGATGTTATGATTATTGGATCTGATTGGGAAGGTAAGAAGATTATCGGTGGCGAACATGCCAAAAAATTAGTTTATTTTAGGAGGATTGATGGATATTCAACAACGAAAATCTTGGAAAATTCTACTGATAGGTGATCATTGCTTAGACGTTTACCATTATGGTGTTTGTGAAAGAATCTCACCTGAGGCTCCTGTGCCTATTTTAAAACAATTGAGCACTGAGACTAGAATGGGTATGTCATCCAACGTTAGGATGAATCTTAAAGCATTTGGCCTAACAGTCCAACACGAACACAACAAGCATGTAATTGAAAAGCATAGACTAGTAGATAGTCGTTTCAACCATCACCTATTGAGATACGATGTAGGAGAAGAGCATGTATTGGCTGAGTTTGATGTCTCAAGACTTGATAAAATAAAGAAAGTCGATGCAGTTGTGATAAGCGATTACAATAAGGGCTTCTTAAGATACAAAACAATTTCTGAAATATGTTCAAAATTCAAAGATGTTCCCATCTTTGCTGATTCCAAAAAACAAAAACTTGGATGTTTTTCAAATTGTATTATTAAAATAAATGAAAAAGAGTTTAAATCTGTAAAAGCAATGCCAGCAGATTGTGAATTCGTTGTTACTCTTGGACCAAAAGGTGCTCTATATAAGCATGAAATCTTTGAAACAGAACAAACCGAAGTATTTGATGTTTGTGGTGCTGGTGATGTTTTTATATCAGCACTTGTGTTCGGGTACTTGAATACCAGAGATATGACCAAGGCGATACACCTTGCTAACAAGTGTGCTTCCTATTCAGTAAGCAAGATGGGAACTTATGTAATGACCAAAGAAGATCTAAAAAATATAGGAGTATTATAATGAGGTTTTACGGAAAAGAAAAACAAGACAGATTTGCCTACTATCTTATTGGCAAAACAGGGACCTTTATAGATGTTGGATGTTATCATCCAATGCAATGGAACAACACTAAAGCTTTAGAAGAAGCAGGGTGGAAAGGCCTGATGTTTGATATTAGAGAAAAATGGGTTGAATTGTGTACCCAATACAGGACCTCAAAAGTTTTTTGTGTTGATGTCTCAACAGATGAATTCAGCAAAATACTAAAAGAAAACCTAAAGAAGCCTGTTATTGATTACATCTCTTTAGATGCAGACGACGGTAGTCTTGGTGCACTAAAACAATTATTGGAGAACAATTTTTCGTTCAAGTGCATGACTTTTGAACATGACTATTACGACAAAGGAAACGTCCTTAAGGCACCCTCCAAGGCCCTTCTGGAGGCTTACGGCTACTTCCCCTTATTCGAAGACGTAAAGCTTGCTGACGGCAAAATTTGGGAGGATTGGTGGATTAGCCCTTCTTGTTTTCCAAAAGAATTGATGGACTTAGCAAGTGTTGGTGATTATTATGAAGAATGCATCATGAAAATAATGGAGTTTACAGATGATAGTTGATAATGAAAAGATAACTTATGTGTTTGATATAGATGGCACCATTTGTACAAACAGTGATGGTGACTATGAAAAAGCCGAACCTATAGCCAAGAGAATTCAGATAGTCAATGATCTCTATAACCAAGGTCATATAATTCATTTTTATACAGCCCGTGGGATGGGCAGGTCAGACAATTCTCAGGTTTATGCCGAGAGACTTTTGTACAAGTTTACCAAGAGACAATTGGAAGTATGGGGCGTTCGATATCATAGGTTATTCATGGGCAAACCATCAGGAGACATCTACATTGATGACAAAGGAGAAAAAGATGAAAACTTCTTCAACACAAGAGATTAATTTTGTTCCCAAAGGTTGGGGATTTGAGAAGTGGTTTCACAATTCAGATAAGTATTGTGGAAAGCTGCTTTACTTCGTTAAAGGTAAGAAATGTTCTTGGCATTACCACAAACTTAAAGACGAAGTGTTTTATGTCCAATCAGGAAAGATAATTGTTTATTACTCTGATGGGGATGACATCAACAAGGCCAATGTAACCATACTTGAACCCGGCGACAACTTTCATGTTTATACAGGGCTCCGCCACCGTATGGAAGCCATAGAGGATACAGAACTATTTGAATTCTCAACACAACACTTTGACAGTGACAGCTATCGCATTGAGAAGGGGGACTAAGTGTCAGACTTAATAAATGACCCAAACTATGTGGTAGAAAAATTTTATTCTGAAATTCTTAAGGAAAGTCCAGATAGTTACGACACGCAGCACCCACGCAGATTGATTGACACTCTAGCGCACCTAAACACCTATAACATAAAAGAGCAGGTTGTTTGTGATATGGGCTGCGGCTCTGGTTGGTTTTTAAAAATGTTAGACCAAAGCAATCGCCTTATTGGTATTGACGGCGCAATTATAGAACAAGACGGTGTAGAAAGGTATAAATATAACTTTGATTATGATCGTTTTGGAGACATGTCAGAGATATCTGGTGTTGATCACATGCTGTGTTTTGAAACATTTGAACACCTTTCAAATCCATATAATTTTATTTTTGAGTGTAAGAAAATGATGAAGGAAAAGGCTCTGTTCCATATATCTTACCCAGCAGAAAACATTCAGCATAACACCTTTTACCCGTCTTTACTTTGGGACAAAAGTAACTTTGTACAATTCATGGAACAAATGGCGTTTGTAAACAAGAAACAATTTGATCTGGGCACACGTTTTGGTACTGTACATTTTTTTGTTTTTGAAAACAGGCCATGGTCTGAGGTTAAGATGAAGTGGCCCAAAGAAGGACCACAGTTCGAGGGCGCCCCTCCACATATTCAGGTGAACATATGAAAAAAGTTTACTTCGGGATCAATGGGCAGTTTGGTGACATCGTCATGCAAGAACCAGCCTTGAGAAAATTTATTAATGATAACCCTGAGACTAAAATTGTTCTTGGGTGTCATAATAAATACTTTCCCGCTCTTCAACTTTTTAACAATTATCACGATAACATTATTGAGCTAAAATCATGGGAGGGCTACAATGACTGGCCAACTGTGTCTGACCAGCAATATATCGATGAACAGGGTTTTGATCACATGTTTAAGACTATGCCAAAGCACACCTCTTCTGATTGGGCAAAAGAGATACACCAGACTAGGGAAGCCGCGCTTATGCAAGGTATTGATATATCGGATATTCAGATAAACCTACCAAAACCAGAAGACACCGTTGAGCATGATAACACTGTAGCGATTTCTTTATTTCCCAATTGGCCCAATGGAGGCATAAAATCTTTTCCTTATGAGTGGACTTGTAACATAGTTAAGGTTATCAATAAGATGGGCTTCAACGTTATACACTTGAACGGACCCGATGAACCTGATGTACCGAATGCTACAAAAGTTAACGGAACATACCTTGACAGTGTCAAAAATCTTTTAGGAACCAAGCTCTTAGTGACTTGTGATACGGGTATGTCTTGGGTGGCTTCGGCCTATCAGCACCCTACAGTGGGGTTCTATGCTTGGGGTTACAACCCAGTATCTGGGACTTCAAAAAACTGGCAACCTGTTAATCCAAATGCAGATTACATTGAAGATGTATCAGTGCTTAAGATTGCAAAGAAAGATATTATCACAGCCATCCACAGGAGATTGAAATGAGATTACTTGTAACTGGCTGCGGCTCAGGCGGAACGAACTTAGGAATAGAATTGATCAGGTCTCTAAATCATTTTCATCTTTCAGGGAGCCCCGAAGATAGAGGGTTTCTCGGTAACTTAATCACATCTTTTTCCAAACAAGACCACTGGAAAAATGCGAGAGCCACAAAGATAGCAACGGAAAACCGTTCAATAGATTTGGAAAAACTTATTAAATGTTTCGAACTAGACCCACAATTTAGAATGGTGTTTATATTTAGACACCCAGTAGATACGTGCCTCTCAAAGATTGCCTCTCCTTTTAGGGGCAAGATTAAGAGTAAGAAAGCAGAATGGGAAAAGAATGAAAAAAAGTTTTTAACTAAAGTCAACCCAGCAGAGTTTCCTTGTATTTTAGGTCAAAATGGTGATATACATAAATTTGATAGAGCAGTGATACAAAAAGATGGTAATGTTCGCGGTGCAGCTATGGCTGTAAAGTTTATGCACAGTCTGCATGAAAAGTGCAAAAAAGCATACCCAGACAGGGTATATGAATTAAAAATGGAAGATTTGATTGCTGATAGGCAAAAAGCTAGAAAAGATCTGATGGCATGGCTTGGGCTTGAATATGACAATCAAAACCCTGATTTTTGGCTTACCACTAAAAAGCCTGATCACTTGGCCCGATATGATAAAAAGTTAGCACCAAACATAAATCTTTATAAAGACTTAGAGGCCAACTGGGAAGGCATGTATTCTACAGAAAAAGAGGGTATTGAACATCTTACTATGCTCTTGGAACAGGAAATGGAGTATATGGGCTATGAATGATTTGTTAATATTATATCCCCACGGTCTTGGTGATTGCATTTTGCTTACCCCAGCCATCAGAGAATTCCACAAGGCAACAGGGCATAAAGTTCACATTGCAACATTGGAGAGGTTCAGAAGCGCAAAGTTCTTTGACAACAATCCTCACATAAATAACATTTATTATACCAAAGACGCATGGCATGATTATCCAAATGCTCAAGTAGGCTTTGCCGAACTTTATAAAGAGTGGAAGGGGTTTGCCTCAAAGAATGGCTTTGGTGGCATAGTGATGCCCATGCATTCCCACCCAATACAAAAAATAGAATTAAACTTCAAGTACCTTGGCGTCTACAACTCAGAAGAATATGGTGTAGAAATCCATACAAGTCCATCAGATAAAGATATTGCTGAGAAGATTATCAACGATGTGGTCGGCGAGAATCCGTTTGGTTTTATTCAAACAAAAACAGGTGTAGAGTCAAAGAACCTACCAGATGGATATGGCGAAGAGTACCTAAGAACAAACAAGAACTTATCAAATTTCATTGAAGTAGGAAAAGACTTTGGTGCACTTGATTATAATATAAATGTACAGTTTGAAATTATGAGAAAAGCATCAGCAGTTTGTTTGCCAGACTCTGTTTTTTATCATGCGTGCCACGCTATGAGAAAACCAGTTGATTTTGTTTATTTTGGCAGAGGTCGTTCTGTGTATGACAGAGTCAAACATATTGTACCAAATGAAGAAAAGGTGGTATTTGAATTATGAAGATTTTATTTGTAGGAGTGTTTGATAATGATAAAAGGTCAACAAACACATCACAGTTGATAGCATTCAATAGATTGGGTCATGAGGTAAAAGGATACAATTACAGACATCGTGCTCTTTTATTAGGTAGAAAAGAAAGAGACCTTCATCTATATGATACAATTGGCAAAGGTGAATTCGACTTAGTGGTGTTTAGCAAGTGTAACGGAATTTCTTTACAACTGTTTAAGTTGTCTAGACAGCATACCAAGACATGCTTATGGTTTATGGACCCTTTACAGACTTATGATAAAGAGATGAGACTAAAGACCGGCCTAGTAGATTACTTCTGTTGTGACAAAAAGAATGTATTATCTGTTGCAACTGAATTTAATAAGAATTCCTTTCATGTGTGTGAGGGATATGACGAAGATGTAGACAAGCCCCACGACATTGAAAAAAAATATGATGTAAGCTTTATTGGTAATATTTACGGAGATCGCTCCGAAACATTAAAAGCCATAAACAAAGATGTGGATGTTATTACCAATGCATATGGAACCGATCATGCTATCGAAGTGTCTAAGAGTCGTATAAATTTAAACTTCTGTACAGACCAAGGAGCATCAGATAGAGTGTATAAGATCATGGCCGCTGGAGGTCTCTTGTTTTCTGATGATTGGAATGGTAGAAAAGAACACTTTACAAATGGAAGAGAATGTGTTATATTTAAGGACACTCAAGATTTGAATGATAAAATAAACTACTATCTAGAAAATCCTGAAATGGCTAATCAAGTAGCCAACTATGGTCGCGAAGCTGTAAAGGTCTTTAGCCGTACCAGTTGGGCAAGCAAAATCGTGGAGTTATCTTATGACATCTGAAAAACATCTTATAGCAGGCCCTTGGGTCGGAGAATTTGGTTGGGAACTGTTTGCATGGCAAGCCTACATCCGCGCCCTTTCAGAACACTATGATAAGACAACAGTCATTTGCAGACCCTCTTCTCATGAATTATATGCAGACTTTGCAAACGAGTACATTTACTTTAGCCCAAACAAAGGACAGGCCGATTCTTTTTTTATGCATGGTCTGGATTTTCACGATTCAATAAGAAACATTTTAACAAATGGCAACACGCTAGAAAAAGGAACTTCACTTTTAGTTCCTAGAAGAATCGGGTGGCCACCGCATACCCATTGGTCAGAAGGGTTTCCCTTTGGCAAGCACGTTGTCAAGCCGAAATATATCAACTTTGTTGACAAAATTAATAAAAAGAACAACGATTTGCAGTACGACTATGTGTTTCACATTAGAGATCGAAAGCTTAGAAGAGCAGACAATTGGAGCATCGATAACTGGAAAAGATTAAGAGATATGATTGGCCCCACTTTAGGCGGCGGCAAGATTGCGTGCATTGGTACCGTAAATGACTCTGCTCATATAAAAGATACTGATGATCTGCGTGGTGCTGAACTATCTACATTGTTTAGCGTAATGGGCTCTGCAAAGGCCGTATTTGGCCCTTCCTCGGGTCCTATGCACTTGGCTAGCCTTTGTAGTGCGCCACACGTTGTCTGGTCCCACAGCGGCAACAGAGAGCGATATGAAAAGAACTGGAACCCTTTAAGCACCCCGGTCTTGTTCCTTGATGAATATGATTGGCACCCAGAACCGGAATATGTTTGGACAAGATTTTTTGACTGGGAGAGACCATGAACAGAATAGGAATTATTGGAAATGGGTTTGTTGGTGATGCCATTCACCAAGGAATGAAAGAATACTTCGATGTGTTGATTTATGATTCAAACCCAGAGAAGAAAATAAATACTTTTACCCGGGTAAGTGAATCTTCCCTTATCTTTATTTGTGTTCCAACCCCAATGACACAAAGTGGGGATTTTGACTTGTCAATAGTAAAAGATGTCGTAGGTAGGTTTATAAGCCCTAAAGTGTTGATAATCAAGTCAACAATTACGCCATCTGCTGCTGAAGAGTTAGTAAATAAATATCCTATGCACTCATTTGTATTTAATCCTGAATTTTTAACAGAGAGAACAGCAGTAAGGGACTTCCAAAATCCATCTAGGATTGTATTGGGCAGTAACGATCAACAGTCACTGGAGGCAGTCGAAAAAATGTATAGAGTCGTTTTTCCATGTCGCCTTATAGAGATTATTAAGACTGATGTTAAGACTGCATGTTTTATCAAATATTTTTCCAACTGTTTCTTTGCAGCAAAGGTATCACTAATGAACGAGTTCAGACAAGTTTCAGATGCCGCAGGAATCGACTGGAATACGGCCTTAAACGGCCTTATATCATCAGGCTGGGTTAACCCCATGCACACGCTTGTGCCCGGCCCTGACGGCGATTATGGCTTCGGAGGGAAGTGTTTTCCAAAAGACATTAATGCCTTCGTGTCATATTGCAAAGAATTGGACATTGATCCAGTTATGCTACAAGCAGCATGGAATAAAAACCTAGAAGTTAGAAAAGATTCAAACTGGCTACAGATTGATGGAGCCGTATCAAAAAAAGGAGATAAAAAATGAATTACAAACTTTCAAACCAAGCAGTCGGGGCCGTAATGATGGCTCTACAAAAATCCCTCTTGGACCAAACAGACATTGTACCTGTTTTGCAAGGGTTCGAGGTACAAATAGATGATTCAAACCATCTTGTGGTTATGAACCCACCAACAGTAAAGGTAAGTCCCAAAGTGTCTATGACAGAGCAGTCTGATATTGCAGAAGCAAAAAGCGTAGATTTATGGGACAATAATGCCTAAGTATGTCTATTTTTGTTCTGCTTGTGAGTCTGAGTTTGAAGCCTATCATGGCATGAGAGAAAAACAACCTTTCTGTGTGCATTGTGGAGATACTATGTCTTTGCAGCGCATCCCACAGTTAACAAATGTTGTTAGAAAAAACAGCACAGGTCAACAAGTAAAACAAGCAATAGAAGAGAATAAAAAGATTTTAAAAGAAATGAAGAAAAATATAAAAAGGAGTTATGATGAGTAGTTTACAAACAGCGTTGGTTATCGCTTTAGTATTATCTATACCACTAAACATATTGTTTTTTTGGTATTTAAGAAAAACAACCGCCCGCCTCTTGTATATCAGTGAAAATTTAAATGACTTAATTTCGATTATAGCTGTGTATCGCAAACATCTAAAAGCAATTTTTGAAATGGAAATGTTTTATGGCGATGAGGTATTACAAAATTTAATTGATCACACCAATTCTTTACATGATCTTTTAGAAGACTACGAAGATGTAGTCTATTTGACAGAACCACTAACCTTTATCGAAAACAACGAGGATGATTTTAATGAAAACGAGGAAACGGACGAGGAGCAGCAACCCTCAGAAAAGGATGTATTTTACGCAGGATCACGAAGACGCAATAGTTAGATATTGCCAATCTGAATGTATCAAGGAAAAGACAGAACTTTATGTAAAGTGGATACAACCAGCTTTTAATGAAATGGTTGATAAGATAGTTTTTACTTACAAATTTACTAATCTTCCCAATATAGATGAATTGCGGGATGACTGTAAAGTATGGTTAACTACGATTCTAGAAAAGTACGACCCGAACAGAGGCTCCAAGGCTTTTTCATACTTTAGTGTGATTACCAAAAACTGGTTTATCCACAAAGTAAAGAAAAACACTAAGCGTGCCCAACGAGAGGTTGATTACGAGGATGCTCAAGCAGAGATAGCTGAGAAGATGGTTACGCATGATAACGTCTGGCTTAAAAACAAAGAAAGAGAAGAGTACTGGCAGCATTTTTATGCAGAAATTGATGGATGGTCTAAACTACAAATGACAGAGAATGAAAAGATTGTTTATGACGCAGTCAGGACGCTTTTCAACTCAGTTGATCAACTAGATATTCTAAATAAAAAAGCGGTTTACCTCTATCTAAGGGAGATCACAGGGCTCAATACAAAGCAAATAGTTTCTCAACTAAATAAAATGAGGAAGAGATATGCAACGTTTAAAGATAACTGGGACAACTGCAAATTTTAAGATAGGAAGTATTTACTAGTATGAGTAAATTAGAAAAATACATTGAAGAAGCATTAGAAAACATCAGGACGGATCGGGAAGTCACCCGTGAACTCCTTGATGATGCTATGAAATACCTTTCAAAAGACGAGTCTCGACATAGGGATATTGGCCTTACTTTGTCAAAATATGTCGAGACTCTTCAAAGATCAAATGAGCAGCTTGTAAAGGTGGCTTCTTTGGTCAGCAAGACTGAATCTTCCGATGATATAACACAAAAAGAATTAGATGAAATCTATGCTTCGATACAAGCTAATAAGGATGATGAAAAGTGAGTTATCGTAAAGCATACTACAATAGAGGAATGTCCGACTTGACACGGTTTCAACAACGTGCATTGGATGAAGCAAGTCTAGATGATCAAAATATTTTAGCTGATACGGTTAATTATGAAGGCATGGAGGTGGCCATGAAGCCATCCCAGCAGACTCCAAATATCAATGTTTCTCCTTCACCAAATGGTACAAATACATTTGATTTCTCAACAATGAAAAGAATTAGATTAATGGGACCATTAGATATATATCCAGACGAAAACAATTTAGATAACCCTGAGCATACAGTTATAAGAAGAGATTTTGATGGAGTTTACAACTGCGGCGTTCCCACAGAAGAAGTCGCCCCAAGTCAACCGGGTGCGATGTTTGACATGAAGGCTTTTGGAAACGATCCTGCTTATAATGGGAGCAAGCAAAATCTTAGATTCCAAGCTCCAAGTAGCCTGAACGCCTTCAACCAACAAGCGCTTATGTTCTCCGGTGGAGGAAACTTTCAAATCGCTGATATGAATTGGGCTAACGGCGAGCCTGTAGCAACAAAACCAAGAAAAGGTAAGGCCCACCCATATCAAGCAGCTTTGACTGACGACACACAAATCCCCGGTGCATTTATACCAGCAACTACCCGAGTTACCTCACCCTATGGTATGAGGACTATCACCGTAAATGGCAAAACAACCACCAGACTGCACAAAGGTATTGATTTTGCAGGTGGTAAGAGAAGTGCCTCAGGCCTTCGCCCTAAACAAGTCGCAACTAACCCTCAACATATTGAACCTTGCTTCTCGGCATTCGATGGAGTTGTTACTGTTGCTAAGATTGAAGGTCGTATACCGAGTGACACAGGATATGGCCCTGTGCTTTATATAGAACACCAAGTTAAGGATAAGGGTGGTAACGATAGAACAATACAAACAAGATATGGCCACCTTGAATACACCGAATTGAAAAAAGGCGATACAGTGACAAAAGGGCAAATTGTTGGGCATATCGGAAGCCAAGGCGGTAGTACCGGTCCCCACCTTCACTTCGAGGTTAGAGAGAATAACAAAGCCTTTGACCCAATGATAGTTTTTGGTTGGGCTTTTGGTGAAGAAGACCCTCAGCCCCCTGCTGAAGGTGTAGCTGAAAACGACTCACCTCAAGAAGATAACGATGGGGAGGATGCATAATGAAGCAGCATAGATTGGCACAAACTAGAAAAGGCACATCTCAAAAGGCTCGGTTCAAAGCAGACGAAGAAGAGCTTACCAAAGAACTTGTCGAAGATAACAAAAACAGAGTCAAAGGGACAGTGCAACATGAATGTACAGTTAGACCTATGAGTGCCGCTGGTGAGAGTCCTTATGCTATTCATTCTTCTGGTGTGTTTAAGGGCTATATAGACGATTTGCATGGGCATTTTATGCCAATTGATGAAGGAACAACAGAACAACAGGCTATTCAAAATGGCATGTGTCCAATATTCAACACTAACTCACCCGGCCAAGCCGAACCAGTAGCCAGCAATGGTTCTAAGCTTCTAATGGAAGTAAACAACTCAGAAGGTGTCGCTTATGCAGGCAACACTAGAAACATGAGGGGTGTAATGAACTATGGCCCCGGCTCTGGCGCCATGTCCGGCATCGGCGGTGGGGCTCTAAGCGGCATGAGTGATTTGCCATGGGGTGCTGGTACACCCGGCGCTCATGATGGCCCAATAAGTGACATAATAAGGAAAAGTAGAAGAAGCTCTGTTGCCAAAGGGTCTTTCGGCACTGCATTTAAATACTACTTTCCCAATCTAGGAAAAGAAAGGCTAGTCAGACTATTAGCTGATTTAAATGCATATGTAAAGTCCAAAGGGCATGACATAGAGTTTTTTAATTTTGGAACAATTAGGGACATCGAGGCCTCAATGGTTGGTGGCGGTGGCCGTTCAAAAGGCTCTAATCATGGTTTCGGCCTTGCTATTGATGCCCTTGTTAAAGCGACGGGTAAAAAAGAAAAGAAAGGCTCTGGAGTTGTAACTAAAAAGTTTACTTTAAATGGCGTATTGACGGACAAAATAAAAGGTAATTATCATGCTAGAAACAAGGTTATTATTCAAGATCACGCACTTATGAAAGTAATAGATGATTTTTCTAAATTATCAAAAAATGCAGATGTTCGTTGGGGCGGTCGGTTTAAAAGAGGAACCAAGCACGAAATACCAAATGTTGGAACCCTGTATACTATGGAGTTGCACCATTGGGAAATCCACCCTGATCATATAGCAAAATATTGGGAACCTCATGCTACCAAGCTAAAGGCTGTTGGGGTGACGACAACTCCAAAATCAACTAAACAAAACCTCGCAGCAATGCAAGCCCTCTGGGCACAATATAAAAAAGAACAACAGGGCGCCAAAACTGTGACCCAGAATAGCAACGAAAAAGAAGTAGAAGTTCTAGCATTAAACGAGGGGCAAGAGTAAAATGAAATCAAGAGAACGCGCTCACGGTGAACACGCAACGTCAAATCGTTCAAAATGGAAAATGAAGCAACACCGCCGAGCAAAAAGAAGAGAAAAGAATAAACTTAGAGATGTCTCTACTATTGAAGCAGTAAGTATGCCGATGTCTACTGCGGCAGATACCCCTGCAACCCAACATGCAGCCGGCCAAGTGAGAGTTTCATATGATAATGAGTTGCCATTTTTACCCCAACCATCAGAGGTGTCAGGTGAACTCGCAGGGATTGCAAACGGCATGCACCCTATACAGCAAACAAATACTTCAGCCCAGCCAATTCCATATGGTACTCCCTTAAGAACTCAGAACCATGGAGGCAAAGGAGGGCCACAGGAAGGCAACTTTGCTAGCATGAGACCTGTAGGCTTCGGGGTTTCTGGAGATCCTGCTTTTTACGCGGCATCCTTGGCAGGTTCACCCACCGGCCTTGCGAGTGGCGGTTGGGGCGGTGCTACCCCCGGAGGATCTGCTAACTTAGGACCACCGCCTGATCCATATAGAGATATGGTGATCCAAGGCTCTGTGTTCCCTCACAAACCTGTT
>MDTB01176035.1_pt1 | contig 19923 bp, 20 predicted proteins | sample 811161 | NCBI WGS metagenome assembly MDTB01 (sample SAMN05326650, study PRJNA326480) | marine metagenome | isolation source: seawater | place: Mediterranean Sea | collected 2009 | reverse complement strand
GGTGATTGCGATGTAATGTTGGTAAGTAGTGAGGGGAAAGCGGTAAGATTTGCCGAGTCTGATGTTCGGTCCATGGGTCGAACAGCTCGAGGAGTGAGAGGTATTAGGCTATCTGAAGGGCACCATATGATTGCTTTAATGATGCCTCAGGATGAGGGTTCGATATTAACCGTTAGTGAAAATGGTTATGGCAAGAGGACTGTCGTGTCTGACTTCCCCACAAAGAGCCGCGGCACCAAAGGAGTAATAGCGATGCAGACGTCTAAGCGCAATGGATCTTTGGTCGGTGCTACCCAGGTTTTTTCAGGAGACGAACTTATGCTCATTTCCAACCAAGGCACACTCGTTCGTACCAGAGTTGATGAAGTACCCACACTTGGTAGAAATACTCAAGGGGTAAGGGTCATAAAAACTAAATCCGGAGAGCAGATAGTTAGTATCGCTCGGATTGAGGAATCTGAAGATGAATCTGAAGATAAAATGTAGTTCAAAAATAATGAATTTATACTCGTCAGGATGCAACTAATCGTTAATAAGTCAAAGCAGGTAAGCCCAGATGCCTAGAACCTTTAATTTTTGCGCCGGTCCAGCGGCTCTTCCGGAAGAAGTACTGCTAGAAGCAAAAAACGAATTGCTGGATTGGAAAGGTTTGGGTGTTTCGGTTATGGAAGTGAGTCATCGAGGTAAAGAATTTACCGAAACTATCAATTTGGCTGAAACCTCATTAAGGCGCCTTCTAGAAATCCCAGAAAGCTACAGCGTATTATTTTTACAAGGTGGAGCGAGCCTCCAATTTTCTGCGGTACCTCTTAATTTACCAATTGGTACTACTGCGGATTATGTACATACTGGACATTGGTCGGCAAAAGCCATAAATGAAGCCCAACGTTTCTGCGATGTTAATGTTGTGGCCGAGCTTGATTCTGAGGATCTACTGAGCATCCCCATGGAAGAGACTTGGAAATACTCTGAGAATCCAGCATATCTGCACTTGACGTCGAATGAAACGATTTCGGGAGTAGAGTTTTTTTGGACTCCAAGTGCTTCTCTTCCGTTAGTAGCAGATATGTCCTCTACACTTTTATCGAGGCCAATAAACGTGACGAAATATGGAGTCATATACGCTGGCGCTCAGAAAAATATAGGTCCAGCTGGTCTTACGATTTTAATTGTTAGCAAGGATCTTTTAGGTCACGCAGGTAACAATTGTCCTACCATGCTTAATTGGACGGTAGCGGCACAGAGCTCGTCTATGCAAAATACACCACCGACTTTTGCTATTTATATGGCTGGTCTTGTCTTTTCGTGGTTAGAGAATATTGGTGGCTTAGAATCGGTAGAGTCGATTAATAGAAGAAAGGCCTCTACTTTGTATGAATTTATTGATGCAAGCGGTTTTTATTCAAATAACGTGGCATCGGAAAGTCGATCTCTGATGAATATTCCATTCCATTTGTCTGACAGTAGCTTAGATGAAAAATTTTTGCAGCAATCTTCATCATTAGGATTACTAAACTTAAAAGGGCACAGGGCAGTGGGTGGTATGAGGGCAAGTATATATAATGCTGTTCCTGAAGAGGCTGTGACTACTCTGATTTCTTTTATGTCAGATTTTGAGATGCGCTATGGGTAATGATTCAGTCATGAATAATAATGTTGAATTAGAGACACTTAGGTCAGATATTGATGAAATTGATTTAAAGATACAAGCTTTACTAAATGAAAGGGCTGGATGCGCTGAAAGAGTAGCGGAGATAAAGCTTAGAGACACAGCTAAAGAAACAGATTCCAAAATTCAAACAAATTTCTTTTATCGGCCAGAAAGAGAAGCGCAAGTCCTTAGGAAAATTACGGAGCGAAATGATGGTCCTCTAAGAAATGAGACCCTTGTGACGATCTTTCGAGAAATAATGTCTGCGTGTTTATCTCTAGAGAAACCTTTGCGAGTTTCTTATTTGGGTCCACAGGGAACGTTTTCTCAGGCGGCAGCGCTTAAGCATTTTGGGCATGCGGTTGAATGCAGGAGCGCATCTTCTATAGATCAGGTGTTTGCACATGTTGAATCAGGAGAGAGCGATTATGGAGTAGTTCCGGTTGAAAATTCTACAGAAGGTATGGTGAATAACACGTTAGACAACTTCCTAGATTCAACTTTAAAAATATCAGGTGAGGTTGAAGTTAGGATTGAACATCATCTTTTAGTCTCGCAACGTACAAAGGCAGTAGGGATTTCGAAAATTTGTGCTCATGAACAAGGATTGGCTCAGTGTCGTAATTGGTTAGATATCAACTACCCTAACGCAGATAGGCAGTCATTACGAAGTAATGGAGAAGCGGCAAAATTAGCAGCGGAGACAGTTGGAGTCGCCGCAGTAGCCGGAGAGGTCGCGCAGGCGCAATATAAGTTGGAGAGGATAAGTTCTAATATAGAGGATAGTGGCGATAACACTACTAGGTTTTTGATAGTTGGTACTAGTGATATTCCAAAAAGTGGAGAGGATAAAACTTCTATTATTGTTTCAAGTAGAAATAAACCAGGTGCTCTTTATGAGATTTTGGATCCTTTTCAAAGATCTAATATAAGCCTGACTAGAATTGATTCGAGACCGTCTCGCTCTGAGAAGTGGACGTATGTATTTTTTATTGAGTTTGAAGGACATCTTCAGGATGATAATGTTAAATTAATAATGATGGAATTAGAGGAAAATGCTGTCTTATTGAAGCGACTGGGTTCCTATCCTCGCTCATTGGATTGGTAGAGTGAAAATAGACGGATCCATCACGAATATTACCTTTTTAGGACTTGGCCTAATCGGTGGCTCAATAGCACTAGCTCTTCGCAAGAAAGGATTTAGAGGAAATTTATTAGGCTACGGAAGGTCAAGAGAAGCATTAGAGCAAGCTTCATCGAGAGATCTCGTCGATGAAATCACTTTGGATATTAATTATGCTCTTGAAAATGCAGACTTAGTGATCATAGCAGCTCCAGCGCTTGCTTCAGAGAACCTACTTCGACAGGTCTTGTTTAAAATAGATCTGTCTAATGGACCTATAATTACCGATGTAGCAAGTGCAAAGGGTAATTTACTCAAAGTAGCACTAGAAGTGTGCGGACAGTTTCCGCCAAGGTTAGTTCTAGGTCATCCTCTTGCTGGTTCTGAAAAAAGTGGTAATGGAGCAGCCAGAGAAGATCTTTTTGAAGGACGCCGTGTGGTTCTAACACCGCTTTCCTCAAATGATAAATCTTCTATAGAAATTATAGCGACGATTTGGAATAGTCTAGGTGCTGAGGTGGTAGAGATGGGTGTATCAGAGCATGATCAAATTTTGGCTGCCACAAGTCATCTGCCTCATATCCTTGCATATACTTTAGTTAATGTTCTTGCTAATAGGTCCAAAGGAAAAAATATATTCGACTATGCTGCTGGAGGATTTAGAGATTTCACCCGGATCGCTGGAAGCGATCCGACTATGTGGAGAGATATTGCAATGGCTAATCGAGAGGAGATTCTTAAATCTATGGATGATTTTCGCTTAGATTTAGATCTGATTCGTGCTGCGATTGAGCAGAATGATTCTCAGTCCCTTCTAGACATTTTTTCAAAAGCAAAAATAGTGCGTGATAGCTTTCCAGAAGTTTAATTTATGTATCTTCTGTATATAGAGTAAACGTATGTCTTTAAGCTATGTAGTCAATCCAGGGTTTAGTCTCACAGGGGAAATTCGTGTTCCAGGAGACAAATCTATCTCTCATAGATCAATCATCTTAGGATCTTTAGCCTCGGGGACTACAGAGGTAGTTAATTTACTTGAGAGCGAAGATGTTCTCGCTACTGTCAGAAGTATGCGAGAGTTGGGTATTCGAATAGAAATGCCAATAGAAGGGGTTGTTCATATCTATGGGGAAGGATTCAAAGGATTAAAGCCTTCGAACAAACCCATAGATATGGGGAATTCTGGGACTAGTATGCGTCTGCTATCCGGTGTTTTAGCAGGACAAAATTTTGACTCTCATTTGATCGGCGATAACTCGTTAATGGCGCGACCAATGGGACGTATTATCCATCCACTTAATTCGATGGGTGCAGCTTTGAGTGGAAAGCAAGGGGACTATCCCCCTATTTGTATAAAGGGTAATAGAGAACTGATAGGTATTCGATATGAGATGCCGGTTGCCAGTGCGCAAGTTAAGTCGGCGTTACTTTTAGCTGGATTATATGTCGATGGCGAGATTACGGTGATAGAACCATCGCCTACTCGTGATCATACTGAGAGAATGTTAGAAGGATTTGGATATTCTATCAGGAGAAAGAAAAATTCGATTTCATTGCGCGGAGGTGGATATCTTACGGGTCACCGAATAGAAGTACCTGGAGATTTGTCTTCAGCAGCTTTCTTCTTGGTCGGTGCTAGTATTACTCCAGGTTCAGATATTCTATTGCAGCATGTAGGAATAAATCCAACTCGAATTGGGATTTTGAAGATTCTCGAATTGATGGGTGCGGACTTTCAAATCGTAAATTCAAGAGAGATGAGTGGGGAGCCTGTAGCAGATATTCGAGTTCGATATGCAAAGTTAAGTGGTATTGAGATACCGGAAAGTCTAGTTCCTTTAGCAATAGATGAATTCCCAGCAATTTTTATTGCAGCGGCATGTGCAGAAGGTCCTACTAAACTCTCGGGTGCAGCGGAATTGAGAGTCAAGGAGAGTGATAGAATTTCTTGTATGGCTGCAGGGCTGGATACCTTAGGAGTGAAAAATAAGGTTAAGGATGATGGTATTATTATTTCAGGAGGAGGGATAAAGGGTGGCAACGTAAATAGCTTCGGTGATCACAGAATTGCCATGGCTTTTGCGATCGCGGGACTAGTCGCGACCGATCCAATTGAGATTAGCAATTGTGAGAATGTTGCAACTTCTTTTCCTGATTTTTTTGAAGTTGCTGCAGGTATAGGTCTGGATATTACGCAGCGATTGTAGGCGGCAGAGGTATGAAAGAAGATCCGATAAGAGTAATTACTATCGATGGTCCAAGTGGCTCTGGTAAAGGCGCACTCAGCTTTTTACTAAGTCAATCGATGTCGTGGAATGTACTTGATAGTGGTGCTATATATCGTGTTCTTGCTTATAGCTGTCGATCTAATAATGTTGATTTAATTAATGAAAATAGGGTAGTAGAGCTTGCGAGAGATTTGAAAGCCGACTTTCAGACAGCAGAAAATGGAGAAATTCGCACCATATTTCAAGGATTTGATATTAGCGATATTATTCGGCGTGAGGAAAGTGGGAAGGCAGCATCAAAAATCGCCAGTATGCCGCGGGTTAGAGAAGCGCTGGTTCTCCAGCAGCAGAGTTTTCGCAAAGCTCCTGGGTTGATTGCAGATGGCAGAGATATGGGAACAGTGGTTTTTCCAGATGCTATTTTAAAAATTTTTCTTTCCGCTGACGAGACTGTACGTGCCTCCCGTAGGTATTTACAGTTGATGGGTAAAGGCGAAAGTGTTAGTCTCGCCCGCCTCCGAGGAGAGATTGAACTAAGAGATAAGCGAGATATTTCTAGAAAAGTGTCGCCTTTAGTCCCGGCGGAAGACGCACTGATTATAGATAGTACCAATCTTTCGGCCACTGAGGTCTTTGAAAGAGTGTTGGACGAAGTGAGCCGTTTAAAGATTACTTAATTTAAGAAACATTTTTCGGAGAATAAAATGTGGGAGATAAAGGCTTTCCAGCGCCAGCAGCAGCGGCCTTTTTCTAGTGATGTTAAATTTGCCCGATTCGACTGGGAATCGGAGGGCGCATTTATTATAGATGCGCATTTTTATAGGGAAAATTGGTTATGAGCGAATCTTTCGCGGAATTATTTGAGGAGAGCTTAAAGACAGTTGATATGGAGCCTGGCTCTATCGTCACTGGTGTTGTAATTGATATGGACAGTGAGTGGATTACCGTCCACGCTGGCTTAAAATCTGAAGGAGTAATCCCACGAGATCAATTTCTAGACTCTACCGGCCAATGTCAGCTTGACATCGGGGATGAGGTTCAGGTGGCTCTAGAAACTGTAGAAGATGGTTTTGGAGAGACAAAATTATCTAGGGAAAAGGCAAAACGAGTAGAAGCTTGGAAGGAATTAGAACGCTCGCATCTAGAGGATCTTTCGGTAGTAGGTGTTATTAATGGTAAGGTCAAAGGTGGGTTCACCGTTGAAATTGCCTCGATAAGAGCATTTTTACCTGGCTCACTTATTGATGTAAGGCCAGTTAGAGAAACAGCACACCTTGAAGGTAAAGAGCTAGAGTTTAAGGTAATAAAGTTAGATCAAAAGCGAAATAATATTGTAGTTTCTCGTAGAGCTGTAATGGAAGCAGCAAATAGCGTCGAGAGGGATGCATTATTAGAGAGCTTGCAAGAAGGAATGTCTGTCAAAGGAGTGGTAAAAAATCTGACTGACTATGGAGCTTTTGTGGATCTGGGTGGAGTTGATGGCTTATTGCATATTACTGATATGTCTTGGAAGAGAATTAAACATCCCTCTGAGGTCGTAGAGGTTGGCCATGAGGTTGATGTGAAGATTCTCAAGTTCGACCGCGAACGAAACCGAGTCTCGCTAGGGCTAAAACAACTTGGAGATGACCCTTGGATAAAAATCACAAATCGCTATCCAGTCGATAGCAAGGTAACGGCCAAGGTGACTAATTTAACAGATTATGGATGTTTCGCGGAACTTGAAGAAGGTGTAGAAGGTTTGGTCCATGTTTCAGAAATGGATTGGACTAATAAAAATGTACACCCATCAAAAGTCGTTCAGCTTGGAGACGAGGTTGAAGTCATGGTCCTGGAAATTGATCAGGAGCGTCGTCGAATATCTTTGGGAATTAAACAATGCCAACAAAACCCTTGGGATGCATTCGGGTCGAAGTATGGTAAGGGAGAAAAGATCTCAGGCACTATAAAGTCCATTACTGATTTTGGAATATTTATTGGGCTTGAAGGTGAAATTGACGGACTTGTTCACCTATCCGATATCAGCTGGAAGGAAATTGGTGAAGAAGCAGTTAGGAGTTATAATAAGGGAGATGAGATAGAGACAGTGATTTTGTCGATTGATTCCGAGCGGGAGCGAATATCGCTAGGAATTAAACAACTAGACGAAGATCCATTTATGAACTACACAGAGCTTAATGAGGTTGGTTCGATTGTTTCGGGAGAAATTGTTGAGATCTCTCCAAAGTCACTTACAGTTAAATTAGCTGAGGACGTGCATGGAGTACTTAGAACGAATGAACTTGCTCTTGACGCTGGAATGGATATTAAAGCAGAATTTAAGATAGGGGATGTAATTGAGTCCAAGATGCTTTCTGTTGATAAGAAGAGTCGAGTGTTATCACTGTCTGTTAAAGCAAAGAATAGAGACGATGAGCAAGAGGCTATCCAGGTAGCGCGAGATCAAGAAGAAATTAATTCTCCGGGTACTATTGGAGACCTCATAAAGGCAAAAATGGATAATTAGACATTAGAAAAATATAGAGTGGGCTCGCATATGCGGGCCTTTTTTTTTTATATTATGAACTTGCGTTCACGGGTTTCTATCCTCAGAATTAGATATCTGGAATGTATGAGTGAGATATAGATGAGGGAAATATGACAAAAAGTGAGCTAATAACCGCGATTTCTTCTAGACAAAATCAGCTTTCCTACCGAGATATAGAGCTAGGAATAAAAACAATTTTGGAACATATGACTGATTCTCTATCCCACGGGAAAAGAATCGAAATTAGAGGTTTTGGAAGCTTTGCCCTGCATTATAGGGAGCCAAGAAAGGCACGTAATCCGAAAACTGGAGTTGCAGTTGATTTATTGGGAAAATATGTTCCCCACTTCAGACCTGGAAAAGAACTTAGATATAGAGTAAATATTGGAATGCACTCAGACCACTAAGTATACTTGAGTATTTGACCAACAGGGCGTTTCCTAACACTGAATATTTTTAGGCATACATTTACATGAATTGGCTTCGCTTTGCAGTCCTAGCAACTTGCACTAGTATTATGGCATTAATAGGAGCATTGCTCGCTATACAGAATCCACAAGTTGTACCTCTTGATTTATTATTTATAACCTTACCACCGAGGAGCATTGCTCTTTGGATTTTTGCAGCGTTGGGAATTGGAGCATTAATGGGCATAATCGTTTCAGGATTATTAACTTTCCGTTTAAAGGCCCATTTAGGTAGAACTCGTCGGAAATTAAAAGAAACACAATTAGAGGTCGATCAATTACGACGCTCCGGGTTAACCAGTAGTGAATGACTTCTTCGTATTTTGGCTTCTTTTTTTTGCTGTGGGTATCGGTTGGTTCCTTGGTAGGCGCACCATCAATGGATCTTCTTTGCGTTCAGAACTTCCGAGCCAATATTATCGTGGACTTAACTTTCTCTTGGATGGGCGACCTGACATAGCTGTAGATGCTTTTATAAATGCCTTAGAAGTTAATAGCGACACGTTAGAAACACATATTGCACTTGGTAATTTACTCAGAAAGCGTGGAGAGGTAGATAGAGCAATTCGTATCCATCAGAATTTGTTAGCAAGACCTAGCCTCTCACAAGAACATATTCATTTAGCTCATCTAGAGCTCGCTCGGGATTATGTGAGTGCAGGCTTATTAGATCGTGCGGAGAGATTGCTATTAGACTTAGTTGAGGAAGCACCCGAACAAAGATTAGTTGCTCGCAGGCATCTGCTAGATGTATATCAAAGTGAACGAGATTGGAAGCAAGCGATAAATATTGCTATAGACTTAATTCCAAAGAAGTCAATTTTAAAGACGACTACGAATTTTAAAGAGCGAGGACAACCGGTAGTAATAGTACTAGCTCATTACTATTGTGAATTAGCTTTAAAAAAAGTTGCCTCTGGAGAATTTTCTTTGTCCCGAGAACTTCTACACCAGGCAATTCTTCATGACAAGAATTGTGTCCGGGCATTAATACAGCTCGGAGAAACAGAATTGATGAGTGGTCGACCCAAGGAAGCGATCGAAGCATTAAAACAAGTAAAAGAGTGCGCTCCCGAGTTTATTTCAGAAACTATTATTCCTCTGCGAGATGCCTTTTCTCAGGCAGGCCGCCGAGATACTATTACTAACTATCTTAAAGAATGTTATCAATCACATCCGAATCCAACCATAGCTTTGGCGATAGCAGAAGACCTTCTTTTAACAGAGGGATCTGAATCAGCTCGGATCTTTCTTTCAACCGAGCTTAGGGAGCATCCCTCTCTCAATGGATTGTCAAAGCTTATTAAATTACAGCAAGTCGATTTAACTGGTAAAGTACGGAAAAACTTAGACGAACTTTTGAATTTGGTTGATATTTTGATTAAACAGAGAACGGCATATCGATGTGATCACTGTGGATTTTCCGGACAACAGCTTCATTGGCATTGTCCAGGGTGTAAGTACTGGGGAACTGTAAAGCCTTTGCATTCGGAAGAGGTGGAAAAGATAACGTAAATGAAAAATCCCCCTGAACTAGAGACGCCAATAATAGTGGCTTTAGACTTTCCAGAGCTTAAGATGGCAATTGATTTTTCAAAAAAACTTGATCCAAGATTGTGTAAGGTCAAAGTCGGAAAGGAATTATTTACTAATTCTGGGCCTGCCGTAGTCGATCAGCTCCAAAATCTGGGATTTGATATCTTTCTCGATTTAAAGTTTCATGATATTCCAAGAACTGTTTACGGAGCCGTTAAACAGGCTGCGTCAATGGGTGTTTGGATGGTGGATGTACATGCATCAGGCGGAGGTCAGATGCTGGCCTCAGCAAAAGAAGCAATTTTAAATTTTGATAAACCTCCGATTCTAGTTGCCGTTACTGTACTAACTAGTATGGAACAAAATGATCTCTCAGGGATAGGTATTGACACTCCCATAGTCGAGCAGGTCTGTAAATTGGCTCAGTTGTCCAAGGGTGAAGGTCTTGATGGAGTAGTTTGCTCGGCTCAAGAGGCTGCTGAGTTACGCACCACCCTCGGAGAGGATTTTATTTTGGTATCGCCGGGCATTCGTTCTTCTAATCACTCTATGGATGACCAACGCCGAGTAGTAACGCCCTCGAAAGCTATTCTTGCCGGCGTTAACTACTTAGTGTTGGGTCGGAGTATAATCAGGTCAGCTAATCCGAGTTTTGAGTTGGAAGCTATTCTTCGAGAGGTTAGGCTTGAAAAAGCTTCATAAAAACTCTGTCTGTTTTCATATTCGATGACATGAAATGTCTCGTCACGGGAGCAACTGGTTTTGTTGGCATTAGTCTTGTAGACAAGCTGGTTAATTTAGGCTTTGAAGTAATTGCTGTCAGCAAATCGGGTGGTTTTACGTCGAAAGGTCAGATTGTTCACAGCGTGGATTTTACGTGTGAAATGGTGCCAAGATCTCTCTTGTCAAATTTAGATATAGTCTATCATCTTGGCGGCATCGCCCATCAAAAAGCCTCTTTGGACGAGTATGAGAGAATTAATTTCTTAGCGACTCTTCAACTTGCAGAAGAAGCACATTTTTGCGCTGTTCCAAGATTTGTATTTTTGAGTAGTGTACTTGCAAATAGAGGATCAGATCATTTTACTAAATGTATCGATCCCTATGCGGATTCAAAAAAGAAAACAGAAACTGAACTAGCTAGACGTTTTTTCGATAGTACTATGACTATTGAGATTGTTAGAAGTGCGCTCATTTACGGTCCTGGAATGAAAGGTAATTTGCCATTGCTAATGAGAGCTATAGAGAAGGGATTACCGAGACCTCCAGATAAAGGGGCGAGAAATATGATTTCCTTAGATGATTTAGTCCAATTCTTGATATTGATTGCAGACGAACCGAAAGATCACATTAGGAGGTTTGTGGTTACCGATGGCGAGATTTATTCACTAGCTAGGTTACATGACGCTATTAGGGCTAAACTTGGTCGAGAAAAAGTGAACAGCTGGCTCCCTTTGGGATTTTGGAGTGTTATGTCTGATCTCTACGATTTAAGAAGTAAATTGCCGATTGGAACTACATTTCAGAAATTATTTTCTGATCAAGTTTTTGATTCAAGTCATCTTAGGAATTGGAAGATAACCACTTCATTTGAGGATGCTGTAGGGAAAATCCTTAGCTCTTGACGATAGCTATATTTGGAGTATCTAGTGATTATAGTCGCAACTTCCTTTCTTTCATTGTTAGCCTGCTGGGGTTATACCATCTACGCTAGAAGAATGAATTGGATTGATTATCCAAATTTACGAAGTGGGCATAATTCTCCAGTAATCAGTGGAGGTGGAATAGCTATCTATGCTGTTTTTCTAATGGTAGCTGTATATCTTAGTATCTCTGTCGATATTGAGTTTTTTGACCATGTACTCTTATCTCTGGTAACAATCCTGGTGATGGTCGGCTTTGCAGACGACATATCCGAATTAAAGGTTATTTCACGGCTCGTAATTTACTTTACAATATCTTTAATAACGATTCTGACTTTATTTCCTATTAGTAATTATCCCACGGCAGCATATTTTCAGTTTTTTTTAGCATCAATTTGTTTTTGTTTATTTATCAATCTTTATAATTTCATGGACGGTATAGATGGGTTGTTAGCAACGCATTGTATTATTTCGCTAGCAATCGCAGCATTTTTACTGACTATACAGTCAGCCCCAAAAAATTTGGTACTTTTTTGCGGAGTATTAGCGTCGGTTCAGGCAGGATTTTTAATACTTAATTGGTCTCCGGCAAGTCTGTTTATGGGTGATGCGGGTAGTATTCCAACCGGCTTTTTAATGGGAGTTATCGTAATCGAGACATCGACACGAGCTCTTTTGCCCACAACAGTCTGGGCTATCATTTTAAGTCCATTTCTAATGGATTCTATAGGTACATTGATGTTTAGATTATTTCGGTTAGAAAATATTTTTACGCCGCATTCCTCACATATGTATCAGAGATTGGCGAGACATTGGGATTCACATAGACGAGTCGTAATTATTATGGCTATGTTCCAGTGCTTTTGGTGTGCTCCACTTGCCTACTTTGTTACAATTCACCCAGAATATACAATCTATTTGTTATTCTTGACTTACGTCCCTCTATTGCTAGGATTACTCAAGTCGAGGAATCTAGCTTAGATAGTTTCTCTATTTAAGTTCAAACCATTTGATTTTGAGAAAGAGTTAAGGTGCCTCCTGGCCAAAGCGGTGGTAAAGGAAATGCGTGCATGAATAAAGATAGTTTATCTGTACTGGGAAGGGTTTTCTGGCATCGAACGATCTCTATTAGCGCCGAGGTGGCGCTACCCCCTAAGAGGATCGCAATATCGTTGCTGACTCTCGATCTCCTCTATCTTTCACTCTCCATGTTTATAGCTTTTATTCTTACTAGTAATCATGGATATAATAGTTTTGGGGACCTTGAGCTACTTGCTGTTTTACTTTTAACCCTAGCCATTAGCGCGTTAATCTTTATTCGAGTTGGACTATATAGGGCTATGATCCGTTTTATGGGCCAACATGCGATCTGGACTATCCTCAGCTCCGTGACCTATTCTGCTATAACTCTGGCGATAGTGACCTATCTATCAGAGATCACATTTTCGCCTTTGCTACCTATGACTTATTGGATTTTTGCGGTTCTTTCTGTTGGGGGCACCAGATTATGCGCTCGGGCGTTTTTCCATTCGATAAAATGGTTTAATTCCAAAAATGTAATTATTTATGGCGCGGGGGAGTCAGGTCGTCAACTCTTAACAGCACTTCAGCATGGAGAGAAATTCAGAGTAGTAGCATTTGTAGATGATGACATAAATATCCATGGTACCGTGATAAACGGAGTGCCTGTAGTTCCGCCAGATTCGATGGCAAATATCTCTAATGAGTTCAATATTTCACAAGTCCTACTTGCCCTACCGACTATTTCAGGCGAAAGACGTAGAGAAATAATTAATTCGTTAGCGGGTTTAACTATTTCAGTAAAAACGATTCCGAAAATTAGCGAACTTGTTTCTGGAAGAGCTTTTGTTGGACAGATTCAAGATATAGATCTCTCTGATCTCCTTGGCAGAGAACCAGTTCCTCCTAACCCGGAATTAATAGAGAAATGTATCGCTTCGAAAGTAGTTTTAGTTACAGGCGCGGGGGGTAGCATTGGAGCAGAATTATGTAGACAAATATTACAATCATCACCCAAAGTTTTAATCATGTTGGATAATTCGGAGTTCGCCTTGTATAAAATTCAGAATCAGATTAAGTCGGAGATGATATCGAACACTACGGAGCTAATCGGTCTTTTAGGTTCTGCTCAAGACTTTAATCGGATGAGAACAATATATCGTACCTTTAACGTTCAGACAGTCTATCACGCGGCGGCATATAAGCACGTCCCTATTGTGGAATATAACGTTGCTGAAGGTGTTGCAAATAATATATTCGGAACAGCCGCATCGGCGCAGGCGGCTAAAGAGACTAATGTAGAGACCTTCGTTTTAATCTCCACGGATAAGGCGGTTCGTCCAGCAAATGTAATGGGAGCTTCCAAACGTTTCGCAGAGCTTGTTGTACAAGGCTTAGCTTTAGAAGAATCGAAAACTAGATTTTGTATTGTTCGGTTCGGGAATGTACTTGGTTCTTCAGGCTCCGTAGTTCCTTTATTCAAAGAGCAAATTCAGGAAGGTGGTCCAGTTACAGTTACTCATCCAGACGTTTCTCGATACTTTATGAGTTTGCAAGAAGCAGCGCAGCTGGTACTGCAATCTAGCGCTATGGGTACTGGAGGAGACGTATTTGTATTAGACATGGGAGAGCCAGTTCGTATCCTAGAATTAGCCAAACGAATGATTCAGCTATCTGGTTTTGATTCAAATCGCAGTAATGATATTGTAGAAAATATTGATATAGAATTTATCGGTCTTCGTCCAGGAGAGAAATTGCATGAGGAACTTTTGTTGGGGACTCGTGTGGCGGGGACAGGCCACCCCATGATAATGCGGGCTGAGGAAAAAGCTCTCGATTTTAGAAGTGTAGAGGAAGCTCTTCAAGAAATGGAAATCTATTGTTTGAGAGCAGACTGTGCAGGTATAAGTTCCATACTTCGGAGAACGGTCGATGGTTACGCGAGTCATGAAATTCGTCATGATCACATTTGGGTGACACAAGGAAATGCAGGGAAGAGATTACCTGAAACGTATATTGATGATGAAAATGTGAAATTTTTCCCGAGGCAGACTCGTAGAGAAAAAAACTAGGTTGTAGAGACTTTGCGAGACATAGATATCTTCAATGGTGACGCTGACGGTATTTGCTCACTAATACAATTGAGGTTGTGTGAGCCAAGAGCAGCATTACTGATTACGGGAGTAAAGAGAGATATTTCATTGTTCAGTCGAGTCAGTGCTCGATCGGGCGATAGGATAACTGCTCTAGATATATCTTTTAATAGAAATAGAGATAACGTTATTCAGGCTTTAGATGCTGGTGCCTCGATATTTTATTGTGATCATCATTTTTCAGGAGATATCCCTAGTCATCCAGCCTTGAGTACTCTCATAAATACGTCATCAGAGATCTGCACCAGCGTGCTGGTAAATGGATATCTAAAATCTAGTTACTGCGATTGGGCTGCAGTTGGTGCTTTTGGAGATAATTTAATAAAGACGGCGATTAAAGTGTTGAAGCCACTGTCGTATAATCAATCTAAGGTAGATATACTTCAAAAACTGGGAACCTATATTAACTATAACAGCTATGGACTTAATTTAGAGGACTTAAATTGGCTTCCTTCTGACTTGTATCTAACTATGGCTTCTTATGAATCTCCTCTTGATTTTGTTTCTCAAAATCCAGAATATTTTGAGAAATTAGAGTGTAGTTATCATAGTGATTTTGACAAAGTCCTTTCTATAGTTCCAAAATATATGGATGACAGAGTGGCTGTGTTTTTTCTTCCAAACAAATCTTGGTCGAGAAGAATTGGCGGTGTCTTTGGCAATCAGCTAGCAAATGAAACACCCTCACGTGCACATGCTGTATTAACTGAAAGAACTGATGGAGACTATCTTGTAAGTGTTCGCGCGCCGATCAATAACAGGCAAGGAGCAGATACGATTTGTCGACAGTTTCCTACTGGTGGTGGCAGATCCGCGGCGGCGGGAATAGACCATCTACCGGTAGAAGAAGTAGATAACTTCATAAAAATGCTTTCACAAAGCTATCGCTAAAAATAATGAGGTAGCATTGAGATTCTTATTCTTATTCTTCGTGTTTATTTTTTCTGTTTCGTCAAATTCTGTAGAGCGGAAAATCCTCGCTGAGAGTTCGGTTGAAATTACTCAGATTAAAATAGAAGCGGGAGTTCAAGTTGAAGCAAGTTATTTTGCTCAAGATGGAGAAGATTTTTCCTTCAGCGCAGATTGGAGTTTCCTTTTAGATAATGACTATCCAGATAAAGCGAAGATAGAGGTGATTTTTGATTTGGGTAATCACTATGTAGTGTCTAAATCAAATCGAATTATCGGAATTACGCGACAGGAATTCTATGATTTTCAGTATTTAGTTGATGGTGTAGGAAGCTGGGATATGGATCAGAGAATACTTTTCTTTCAGATAGAACCCACTGGCCTAGATAATGGTATCGCTTCAAGAACATCTTTCTCTAAAAAGCCAAGCTGTAAAAAAGTCTCCGGATTATTTGCCGATCGAGCTTGCCAGATATTTCTAACTTCCAGCCTTGCGCTAGAGGGAATTAAGCTAAAAATCAAATTTTCAGATACTTTTAGTCACTTTGAGGGCGAAGGTACACTTATACAGCATGGTGGTATTGGCCTTAACGAAAGTTTTACTACAATTGATATCTATTTTACAGGTAAAGCATCTATTCAGAAGTGACATATGTTAGGAACAAAAACAGGGAATAACGGAGTATTGAATCATAGATAATCGTTGAACTTAGATCTCGAAAATAAGGGAAGAAATGTCAAGCGCAAATCGATTAACTAAAGAGTGGAATTTACTAGCTGATATTGGTGGAACTCACGCTAGATTTGCAATCGAATGCCTTGAGAGAAAGATCATTAATGACGCCCTTATCTATTCGGTCTCACAATATGGCTCTTTGGATGACGTTATTGATACCTTTTTATACGATGTGGAGATACTCGGACTTTGGCACCCGTATCCCACTAGGGCTTGTTTCGCTGTTGCTGGCGTAGTGGATAATCCTGTTATTCGATTTACTAATAGTGCTTGGCAATTTACTAAGTCCCAAATTTCAGAAAAGCTGGGAGGTATTTCTATCGAGATCATTAACGATTTCGAAGGCGTAGCGAGAGCAATACCACATCTCTCCACCGCAGACTGGTATGAATTGGATATCTCTGAGGGCAAGTCTAGCGGGCAAAATTTTGCTATTCTCGGTCCAGGTACTGGTTTAGGAGTGGCAGGCCTGATTTCATGTCAAGGAGATTACAGAGTAATTTCAGGTGAAGGGGGGCATGCCGACTTTGCGCCGATAAATGACAAAGAATTTAGAGTGTTTAAATATTTAGAGAATAGATTTGGACGAGCCTCTCTGGAGAGGCTTTTATCTGGAGAAGGAATAGTCAATATCTACTCAGCATTAGCTGAAGAAATCAAAACTTCAGTTAGCACCTTAGATGAAGTGGCTATAGGTAAGGCAGCAGACTCCGGAGAGGATGAATTTTGTCTAGAGGTTATGAATCTTTTTTTTTCTATTTTAGGAAGTACGGCGGGTAATCTTGCCCTTACCTTTGGCGCAAGAGGAGGAGTATATATTGCTGGTGGAATAGTTCCTCGGTACATTACTCTTCTGGAGAAGAGCACATTTCGATCTCGATTTGAAGATAAAGGAAGATACCAAGCTTATCTAAAGGAAATACCAATAAGAATCATTACTCGTTCAGATGCAGGACTGATTGGTGCTGCTGATAAACTTGATGTACCAATAAGATGATTGATTCTTTATCATTTGAAAGCCTGTGTGAAGCTTCTATTATCCCCGTATTAGTGGTGCGAGAGGTGGAACTGGCAGTACCTGTTGCACAAGTTTTGCTTGATAGTGGATTGCCTACTATAGAAGTTACCCTCCGTACTGAGGCAGCAATACCATCAATTAAGAAGATTTCTGATACGCTTCCCGAAGTAATTGTTGGTGCAGGAACAGTACGCACACCTGAGCAACTAACTCTGGTAAAAGATTCTGGTGCGGCTTTTGCTGTTTCACCCGGTACCAGCGAAAAATTATATGACTCAGTTGTCGACTCTTCTTTGCCATTTTTGCCTGGAGTTGCAACCCCATCAGAGATACTTAAGGCAAGAGAAGCGGGCTTCACTATCTGTAAAATTTTTCCATCGGAAAAATTGGGAGGTGTTGAGATGCTAAAAACCTTAGCGGAAATTTTTCCTGAGATGAAGTTTTGCCCTACTGGAGGAGTTAGCGAGGCTAATTTAGTGAGCTATCTTTCCCTGACCAGCGTGCCGGTTGTGGCGGGGTCATGGATAGCACCTGAATCTCTAATCGTAGCAAAAGATTGGACAGAAATAGAAAACCGCTCGCGGCGAGCAGTTGAATTAGTAGGAAGTTTAGGAAAAGAGTAAATAGATTGATAAGTAAAGCGTCGCGATCACATCGATTAGAAAAATATATATAGTGATCTCAACACTTCTGATGGAGGATTTATTGTGAATGGACCATTAGATGGTTATCGGATAATCGAATTAACATCAACGGTATCCGGACCCATGGCAGGAATGATCCTGGCGGATCAAGGTGCAGACGTCATTAAGATAGAACCGCCAGCAATTGGTGATTTAGCTCGTTATATGGGAAGTTCCCGTAATGGTATGAGTGCGATGTATGCTGTATTAAATCGCAACAAAAGGTCGCTTGTGCTGGATTTTAAGGAAGTATCTGATAAGAATATTTTTAACAAATTAATTCAAACCGCGGACGTACTGATTGAGAATTTTCGACCAGGCGTGGTTAAGAAATTGGGTCTTGATTATGATTCTTTGCGGGTAATACGACCTGATTTGATCTATGTATCTATAAGTGGTTATGGGCAGACGGGGCCCTATTCTAAGCGACGTGTATATGATCCTTTGATTCAGGCATCCTCAGGAACGGCAGCGGAGCAATGTGAATCGAGACCAACAAACGTCAGAACAGTTATGTTTGATAAAGTGACAGGATTTACAGCAGCTCAAGCTATTACAGCAGCATTACTCCAACGAGTAAAAACCGGATCTGGGCAGTACCTTCCAATTTCAATGTTAGCCTCGGCTTTGTATTATCAGTGGCCCGATTTCATGTGGTCTCATACATTGCTTGGAGAGGACGTAACGCATGCTGGAGAGCTGGCAGATTATTTTCAAATTTATAAGGCAAAGGATGGCTACCTTGCAGTGATATTAGTTTCGGATAAGCATTTCCGAATACTTTGTCAGCTATTTGAATCCCCATTGATCGAGGATCCACGATTCTCATCATTCCCGAATCGTATAATAAATGGCGACGAGTTGCGGAACGCTCTGGATTCTATTTTCTCGGTATATCTTGCAGACGATATTTGTAGAAAACTTGATGGGAATAACATCCCCTGTGCGCGAGTAGCCACGCTGGATGAAATTCACAAAGATAAGCAGGTTAAACATGAGGGAGCCCTGATAGAAAGCGATCATCCTGTAGTGGGACCAATGAGATTTGCCAAGATACCTTTTCAGTTTGCCGGTCAAGGTGATTTTCTTAAGCATCACGCTGCTATTTTAGGCCAACATAATCGCGAGATTTTAGAAGAATTAGATATATCCGAACTAGAGATTACTAAAACTGAGGAGCGCGAACGCCTTAATCGTGAAAAGATGGCTGATTTCAATCTGTCACAGGCGAAGTAAAGTTAGGTTTATTTTTTTTAAGTTAATTTTTTGTAGCAATTCGTATTGCTGAAAAAATACGATGTTTGATCCGCCATCCCTCTTTAAGCTTTATTACGGAGTCGTAGTAAGAACCATAGAAAACGCGATGGCCAGCAGCTTTAGTGCTGTTGTCAATTGGGAAAATACCACGGCTCCGCATCTCGATTTTTTCAGACGATACGGAAAAATGAGTATTAGTAATAAGATGTGCAAGTGGATGACGACCCTCGTGAGCCATAAAATATTTAATTTCAGATAAACCATTCATAATGACGAGGTCAACGACTTCAAAAACCGCGTCGTGAGTAAAAATACTCGCAAGAGCATGCCAGTCACAATCATCTATTGCGTCGACGTAGCGCGCATTGAGTTCGTAAAGTTCTAATTTGTCTTCTAAGGTAAGCACTAGTTAATTAATGATTTACATTTTTATGATAACCACCGGCCAATCGGAGTTTTGAGCCATAGCAGCTGCATAAATTTGATCATATTTGATGCGGTCCTTTCTGAATATGGATATGCATTGGGTATTTTTCCACCACGTTTCTCTACAATGATAGGCATTTCATGACAATAACCGCGAAGCCCTTTCTTACCATTAACTTGACCAACTCCAGAATTCTTCTTCCCCCCGAAGGGAGCCTCTGGTATACCGTAACTCATCGCCATATCATTTATTGAACATGCTCCCGTATCTATTTGAAGAGCTAGCTGAATGCCACGAGCTTTATCCTGAGTCCAGATATTACCGTTTAAACCATATTTAGAATCATTAGCTAGCTTTATTGCCTCGACTTCATCTCGAACCTTTTGTATGCATAATATAGGGCCAAAAGTTTCCTCTACCATAATATGCATATCATTATTTACCTCTGTTATTACAGTTGGTCTATAGTAGAGGCCTTTGAGATCCTCGTTTCGAGATCCACCCATAAGGATTGTAGCCCCCTTACTTTTTGCGTCGCTGACGTG
>MDTB01180440.1_pt1 | contig 19924 bp, 8 predicted proteins | sample 811161 | NCBI WGS metagenome assembly MDTB01 (sample SAMN05326650, study PRJNA326480) | marine metagenome | isolation source: seawater | place: Mediterranean Sea | collected 2009 | reverse complement strand
GTGACCTTCAACTCCTAGATGTGATTTATCGTTTAATGTTTTCATATCCTATTCCTTATACACTATTTATGATATTCATAAACTAGTATTATAACTCTATTCCTTTACCAAAATCTTGCAACTCTTGTGCAGGCTCTGATACAGGTGTACTCAATAATGAACTGCCTGTTTGATTATAACTTACAGTATCATTAGCAAATGTAAGTTGATAGTTTGATATTTGAACTACAGCATCTCCAGTATCTGCTGATACTATAAATGTCTGTCCTACTGCTCTTTTCATTATTTTTAATGTAGTAGCATCGGTTTTAGCATATTCAATTATCTCTCCACCAACATATACAAATCCTGTGTCATCAAATGCGGTTGTACTTGCTATTGCTAAATCTGTACTATCTTCATCTATTGCAGAAGTTAGTGTAGATTTTTTAGCATCAAGTAAGGCATATGCTTTTACATTGCCGGCCGCATCTTGTATATGTGTAAATGTTCTTGAAGTGTTTGCGTATGTGTTACCTGTTGCGTTTGTTTGAACATTAATACGTAACAATTCAAGTGGGTCTATATTTACAAAACTGTTTCTTTTCTCACCAGCATTAACATTAAAGTTATATGGTGATAAGAAGTTGATAGCTTCAATAGTATCTGTTGGAGTACTAGTAAAGTCCCCACCTGTTACTATGTCTGTACTATCTGCACCAACATATGTAGTTCCATTAAATGTTGGTGTAAAATCTTGTGTTTTAAGTGTAATTACGTGTGTAGGCGTATCAGTTACAGTTACTGAAGTTTCGTCAATAACTTTATAGTTAGTCTTAACTGCACTTATCTTTGTATGAAAAGGTTTAACTTCATTTATGTAGCCTATTGCATTTACTAAATTATCTTTCTTAAATGTTCTTGAAGTAGTATCAATTTGACTATCAACTTCAATTTTAACATATGTTGTTTTTCTAATCCAATTTGTTTGAGCAAAAGAACTTAATGTATAATCAACTACACTAAAGAATAGTTTGTTCATCTTTAGTTTATGATATTGTACAAATATATCTTTCTTTAATGCTTCAATAAGAACTTGCCAATACTCAGAAACAAATGCATGATCCCAACCTTTTGAATCCCAAGGTGTCATATCAAATCCATCTGATGGACTTAATAAGTCTACATCAAAACGAATTGTACTATTTTTCTTATGTACTAGTATCCACGTTGCAGTATCTATATTGTAATAATAAATTTCACTTCTGTCAAGTTTTAATATACTATCATATATAGGTAGCTGAACTACACTATGGAAATCTTTATCTATGTCAGTTTCAAGTTTATCTGTATCTGTAACTGTAGCTGTATAGTTTAATGTACCCAAGTATGTGTTTAATGTATAGTCTTTCCAATTCCATAAGTATCTAGGAAAACTATTTGCTAATAATGTTTTATTCCAACTATCTTTGTACTCGTCGTGTAAGTTTATATCTTCTAATAACTTATTAATTGTTATAATTGCGTTACGTCTTGCAGTAGTTAAATTATTAAACCAAGTTTGTCCAATACTTAATTCGTCACCGTACTTGTTAAATCTATGTAAAGTTTGATGTGGAATCTTTTTTGAATTCTTATCCCAACCTGCTAAATTATATTTCATTCCTTCAATATAGTATTCAGGAATAGTATCTAAGTCTTTAGTTATTAATGTCCATTCGTTATGAGATTTAAATTTATCTCCTACTAAATTAATTTGTAATACTGTACTTGTATCCTCAACATAATAACTAACATTGTCAATAATAAAAGTTTCACTGTCTAATACTGCAAACCAACTTATTCCATTGGCTGTTGGGTTTTCAATAATGTTTGCAACATCAAATGCTGATAAAGTTCTTGTTCCGTTTATAGTAGTTTTATTTTTAACCCAGTAGTAGAATACATCAATGTATGTACCTGTGTTAGGATTGTATTCTTGTTCTTGTGAATAGTAATATAATGTTTCTCTGGCGGTAGCATCATATACTGAGTAAGCTTCTCCTGTTGCAGGAATACCAAACATTTCTTTTTGTAATGTAACTGATTCAGCATAATCGTCTGGAGCAACTGTAGATTTAATCCACTCCCATACTATAATTTCACTTCCAGGATATAGTTTACCCCACATATCTTTTTTATATGATATACTACCTTGATCATAATCATAGTAACGTACTTTACTTGTATCCCACCATCTAGTTCCTACTTGTTCTTCTCCCCAAGCATTATCATTGTCAATAAAACGATTTGTGTCTGTTGACAAATTATATATTGCATTATCATTTACACTTGAATAATCTAAATTCTGTTCTGCGATACCTGGTATAATTTTTCTTATTGGGTCGTATGCTTCAAGTTGAACCTTTGTTTGATTTGTTTTATGATTGTATATAATAATACTATCAACATCTGCATTTGACGGTCTTGCTATAGTTTGTCTAACAGTAGTTAATCCTACTGTGTTTGTAGTTGATACAAATGTTCCATTTGTAGTACCATTGTTACTTGATACAACTAAAGTTTCTGTAGGTAAGTTCCAATGTGATTTTGTTAATGCTGAATCTCTTTGTGTATGGTTTGCAAACCTAGTAGTTACCAATGGCATAATTGAAACTGCGTTACCGCACTCTTTAATAAACTCATCTATGTAGAAAATTCTACCTGCGTTACTTCCTGTACCTAGTTTAGTAACCTTATGTACTCCGTTTATACTAGGTGTAGTGGTTGTGTTTAATAACATAACAAAGTCGCCTACTTGTAATCCGTGATCAATATTTGTTGTTACTTCTGCATCATTACCATCACTTGTGGCTGTACCTGCACAAATTCCACAATGTGTTCCATCAACACTCTTAGAGTATAGTGGAGAATGATTTTGAATTACTTGCAGTACATTGTATCCAAAGAATTTTGTATTAATACCTTCAACATCAGATATTTCAAAATCACTATCATCTGTAATTAATATATTAAATGTTGCTGGATCTAAACTTGGATCAACTGGTGCACCACCGAATTGATTTATATCAAATACATTTTGTACAGTACCCTCAGCGGCATTAATTGTTCCTGTAGCAATACCTGCTATTGAGTTAAAGTCTGTGTCACCAAGTGTTAATGATTGTCCTGTTGATGTTATTTTAATTCTGTTTGCATCTGCTGTAATTGTTACTTCAGTATTGTTTGCAGATGTTAATGCAGACTGTATTTGACTAATAGCTGAACTCATTCTAGTAGTTACATTTACAGTACTTGTTGTTGCGTTATAAGACTCATTTAATCCGACTGTAGTTCTAGCAGTACCTGCAACTGACATTGTTGTGTTAGTACTTGTTAGTTTTAACTGACTATTCTCAGCAGAAGCTGTTACTGAAAATAAGTTTGAAGTATTATTAATTTGAGAAACTATATCAGTTAAGTTTAATGCAACAGATTGTTGTTGTATTTCTGTAGGAGGTGCAGTAACTTTTCCACTTGCCGGAAATCCTAGATCAGTATTAGTAGCACCTGCAGACAATATCAATGTTTCAGTAGGATCTGTTGTTGTAAATGTAAGTTCTAATAAGTTTGCAGTAGTAACTTGACTTGCTGTTAATCCTGTAATACTCGCATTATTAATTGCATTCATAATTTCAGTAGTCGTCATCTGGTCTGGAACGTGTGTTAGTGTTATTGCTACTGAAGCATTTTGTGTTGGTTCTGCATTAAGAGTTAATACTTGACCATTAATAGTCCAACCAGTTTCAAGTACACCGTCTATGGTTACACTTGCAACACTATAGGTAGTATTTGATAACGCCTGTGATATTGTATAAGCTGTCTTAATGAGAGGTTGATGAGTCAGTGTAATATCAACTGCCTCACCACCTGTCATTGTTGGATCGTTAATTGTAACAACCTGTCCGTTCAGAGCATAGTCTGAAACTGGTACAATGGTACTGTCTACTTCCACTTTAAGAACACTCCATGTTGCCGGACTTAAATTTTGAATAATTGTAAAATCTGTTTGATTTGCTGTAGCTGTATTAGTTTCTGTTGCGTCAGCTGGTGCAATATTATCTGCGTTAAATGATTCAGATACGTCTGCTGGTGTAGTATCAAAATTAATTAATGTACCATTAACTGTAATCTGTTTACCAGTTACATCTACAAAACTAGCATTACCAGCAGTAGCTCTCATAACTGCATCACCAGTAACTACTGTAACGTTTTGTGATTTACTAAATCCAATACTTACACCATCAATAATTAATGTCTCACTTGGTAAGAATGTTGGACTTACTACAGTACCTACTGCTTCTATATCTTGATATTCTGTTGCAGTATCATTAAATGTAACTGTAGTACCTGCAATGTTTGCAACTGTTCCATTAGGAAATACTGGGTTAGTTACTGTACCAATCTCTTCTATATTGGCGGCAACTTCCGTAAGTCCTGTAAAATTAACACTACATTTCCATAACTGTCCTTCATGTCTTACTAGGTCATCTTTCTTATAACTTGTAGTAGAGTTCCATGTAGGAATTGTTGCGTATGATTGTGTAGAATCAAAAACATTTATTTCAGATGAATTTGATATATAATATTTTGTTTCTGTTGTTAATGTTTCTCCACCAGTTAATATTTCTGATGATGAATCGTCGTAGCTTAATGTTTCAAATGTTGTTGCTACGTCATTTATAACCTTTTTTGTATCAACTTCGGATAAGCTAATAGTTAAAGGTAAGTTTACAATATCACTTGATACTATTTCCATTTCAAATGGTTCTTGTAAATTATCATTACCTAGTGTTGATTGTCTGAACATATATTGTTCAAATGCTGATAGGCTTGTTGTTCCTTTATCAAGTATAGTTGATCTACCAAATCTTTCAACCGCACCCTTGGTACCCTTTTGTTTAATAACACCTTGATGAAAGTTCGTAATAGTATTTTTGTTTAGTCCTAATCCATTTACCCAATCTTTATCAATGTTACCAATAGTTAAATCTTTTGATTTAGTAATTGCTGGATTAAATTCATCTACATCAGTTCTGTAAATGTCATCAACAGATTGTACTGCACTATCAAAGTTTTCAACAATATGATCACCAAACACCAAGTAACCTGGTGCATTCTTTTCACCATTCCATTCTTGTGTACGTTGACCTCTGACTAATAATCTTTGTTGTCTTTTATTTTTAACATCGTCATATAAGTCAACACCTAATGCTGTTTTATTTTCAAATATTAATGCGTGTTCAAAGTTTGTAGTGGCACTAGTGATACTTCCAATAAACTTTTGATTTTTAGTTTCAACTGATACTATTCCATCTTGTCTGTTTATACTTAAATCGCTATGCTGAATCTTATTACTATACATATCGAGTATGTTATTATTATTGTAACTTAATGTGTTGTAAGGATATACATATCCAGAAGGTGGAGTGTATGTAAGATTTCTTCCTATTTGTAATATATAGATATCATTGTCTTCAGCAGTATTTGTCCAGTTAACAAAATCTGCGGCATTACTGTCGCCTGCATATTGTAATTTATATCCATTACTTTCTAAGTATTTCCAATACCCTCTAACAAAACTATATACGTCTTGTATTTTAGAAAGTTTACTACCAAACTCTAATATACTAGGTGTAGTTACAAATTTGTTATATCTTCTTACAGTAGCACCGTTAATAGTTTGTAGTTCATAATCATTGCTACCGTTACTTAAATTAGGTTCAAAGAATTTAAACTCTCGTTTGTTATCGGCTACACCAGATATTGTATATGCATCGGGAGTTTTAGTAATAAGTAAAATAGATGCGTTAACAAAACTATTAGACTGTCCTTCATACATTGTTATATTATAATCACTGCTACCAAGTTCAAAATCACCGTAGTAACTAGTTTCTCCAAATATACTTAATAGATGTTGACTACTATATCCTTCGAGTTTTTGTAATAGTTTTGTTGTTAAATTTTTATATAATTCTTTTTGATTATTATCTAACTGTTTTCTTTTAAAGTAATTGTGTTGTGCTTGTGATATTCCGTTAGCTACAAATGAAACTTCTTTTAAAGATAATTCAATACTAGGTGCTACACTTAAAGTAGTACTGTAAGAGAGAATTGGTATACCAGTAAAGTGTTTACCTCTGTCTACCATACTCATTGCTGATATTTTTGTAGCTGTTGTTTTAAATCTTGCTGTGCCTATTGTACTTTCATTATCGTCTAGTATATAAAACTCTTCCGAGTCTACTAGGTTTGAACTAGTAGCTACTTTTATTTCATTAACAACTTTGTAAGTTTCTCCAGGCATAGTAAAACAAGAACTGTTTATATATTTCTTATCATATGATGAAGCATAGTCTCTAACTTTTCCTGGTTGGAAATAATCTGACCAAGCTCTAGCTGGATTTAATTTCAACATAGCATTAACAGTCATAGCTTGACCTAATGCAGATTGTCTCCATTCAATCTCTACAGGACCCCAATCACCAAATACAAAGTTTTGAGATGCATCAGCATTTGTTGGCGTACCTAAAACATTATGTGGACTTTCTAACTGTCCATTAGGTTTTACAGGACAATTATTTGTAAAGTCCCAATTACGTCTTGCGTATTTTATATCTTGTTTTTTATTTGGATATGCTTGTGGTGCAACTGTACCTACGTTTAACGCACCTATTAGTGCCGCACGTTTTGTAGCATCTGTCCAACTATAATACGTATCCCACCAAGTAGGTTTAAACGCATAGCCTAGCATATGCCAAGGTGTTAAGTGTGGCGTAGCAGTACCAAACAACGTCATGTATGCACCTTTATAATGTCCTGGCAGTTTGTTAGTACCAAACTTACCTCCAACACTTAATGAGCTATAATTCCAAGTAAATGTATCGTTAACATCATAATAGTTTTCAGTATTAAATGATGTCTTTTTATTTTGTATAGCCCACTTCTCATAAAACTTTTCTAAATAATTATCAACGGTTGCTAAATCATACCAAGCACTTATATGATGACTTGGCATATAATCAGTAGGAGTTTTATATTTGTCTTTTATAATGCTATCATCTCTGTACATTAAATCTTGTGTAACTAGTCCAGCATATATTCTTTTTTCTAAATCAAACAATGCCGCGTGTACAGGATCAAAGTTAGCACCATTTACGTTTGTAATCTGTCCGTTAATTGTATAAGTAGAACCATCGTGTGTATATAATGTTGATCCAACTACTTGAGGTTGCATACCAAAAGCTAGTCCAAGTTTAACCATACTCTGCGGAACAAAGCATTCACTATCCATTTGATTGTAAACTACTTTAAGTATTGGACTTGTATTTAAATTATCAAGTGATGCGTATGTAAGTTTTAAATATATAGTATCACCTATAAAATCATAATCAGTATCTTTTAATAATATTCTTTCTACTTGGTTATTGTTACCATCGTTTTCAGTTAGATATACATACAAGTGATCTCTAATATTTTGATCACCGTGCATATTAAATTTTGTTTTAAAATCATATATTGTAATATTTGATATAGTAAATGTTTCAGTATCATAGCTGTTACTATAAACCATATTAGAATCAATATAAAGTTCTGAATCTTTTTTATTTCTAATAACTTCATTAATTGCTGATTCAGTTAAAAGTTTTATACTAGAATTATTTGCTCCTATTGAATATAATCTTTTAGCCTGTGCTAAAAATCTTTTTCTAAAAGCATACCATTCGTTAGCTTGTTCGTTAAGTGTTGCAGTTATATTTAAATTTGTATCTGAGTAGTTTATATCATGCATTATACTAATGTCAGGGTGTATAAACATAGTACCACCATAGTATGGAGTATGTACAATACTAGCATAATTATTTTCACCAAACATAGTTCCAGAGTAACCTGGATTGACTACAAGTTTATCTAACCAATGATCAATAGTTTCACTCATAGTAAATGTTTTAATACATTCATTATTAGCATTATGTTCTAATGTTTCTGGAAAACTAATATTTGTTGTTGGATTAGTTTTATCATTGCTCACCCAGTTAAAGTCAACTAGGTCACCTTTTGTGAAAGCACTCTCATCTATTACAGTACTTGTAGCACCAACAGTTACTAATGAGTTAGAAACTTTGTTGCCATTTATTGTTACGTCATAAAATAATCTATCCCAATTCTCTGAGATTGACATTGAAGCCATTTCATTTGCGTCTGCAAATATACTAAAGTTATCACCGTCACTATTTGCTCCTGTTACTATTGTAATTTCTGTTCCGTTTCTAGTAATGGTTATAGCAGGTATTGGATTAGAGCCTGGATTTTCAATATCAACTTGCCCAACTTTAAATGTAATTGTGTAACCTGTTAAGTTATTAATTTTAATTGTTTGGTTAACACCTAATAAATGTCTAGTGTTTTTATGTGATTCATTGTAAGTACCGTTGTTGTTACACTTGGCTAATACAAGCATATTACCTTTAACTATTACATTATATTCTTCAACTGGTCTCCAATTATCGGTACCAACTGGTATAGTTAATGGCGTATCAGCAATAGTAATCTCATATTGCTTTTCTTCTCTAGCACTTGTTAATTCTCCTGACGGTCTGTAGAATGTATGTAAGTTATTTTTAATTTTAATATGATTATAACCTTCTACCATTTTTGAATAACTTTGATTCTTGACTGCGTCTTTGTAACTCTTTTTATATTCTTTGGTTAATAAATAATTTTCAAATTCATATTCAGCACCCTTTGGTGTATCTTTGTAACTTAATATATGTCCAATTTCTGGATCAACAAAAGTACCTGTTCCAGCTTTATATCCAAAAATCTTTTCTCCAGTAAATCCTGTGCCAAAAATAGTTTCTAATGGAACACCATAGTAATCATAAAATCTATATAATGGATATTGATTGGTTTTTATTTTTTGTTGAGCTAATGTAATTGTACTATTTGTATAATAAACATCTGCATAGTTCCAATCTGCGTAAGATGTACTTGCTACAGATTCAATATTCATTGTATCGTTTTCAGCTAAAGTTTTTACTACAGTAGGTGTTGTTGAAGTTTTTTTATAAACTTTAGTATCACTGTTATCAATATAAACATAAGTAGATCCTATTGGAAAGTTAGTTAAACTTTCTCCACTAACTACACCATAGTTAACTTTTCCTATACTGTTTGGAGTAATATGTTTTGCGTGATTCCATAAATCTAATCCAACATCATATTCTATAATAGGCCTTTGTGCTATTCTATATTCTTTTAAAATTTCTGTAAAATCGTATGTAGGAATTAGTTCTTGTACTTTATTAATTGTAGCAAAGTTAACCCATCTGTTTGCTCTACTCCAAGCTGTTTGAAATACGTCTGCCCTATCAATAACAATATAATCTTTTGTAGGATAAGAAATATTACCGTAATCCCATTTATCATTATCATCATATTGATCTAGTGCATTAATAAGAGCAAGTTCATCAGCAGTAATACCTGCAACGTTTGCTAGTGTATATACTCCACCACTAAACGTTGCTTCTACTAATTTTTTAATTGAAACATCACCTGTTGTTGCATCCACTTGAGTAATGTATATAGATTCGTTATCACCTTGATCTGTATGTATCCAATCACTATTAAACTTTATTAAAGTTCCTGATGAAAACTGTGTAGGGTTAGACTTAATACCCACAAAATCAAAACCATCAAATATAGGTAACTTACCTGCACTTGTATCATTGTTATATGCATCAATTACTAATTGAGGAGAAAGGTTTCCAGCTTTGTAATAAGTATTATCTATATTTGGAGATACTCTTACTACTTCACTTTTATCCCAATTACCAGGATTAGTTGATGAATGTTTAACAACATTTCCATATACCTTAACACCGTTTTCATCTTTATATAATTCTAATTTTGTTTCTGGGTTGGTTGCAGTTACTATATAAGTTTTATTTTCTATTTCAGCCGCCCAGCCTGTTCCACTAAATTTTATAATCATACCAACTTGTAATACAAAAGAATTATTATCGTCAGTTAGTTTATAAGCTGGTACACTTTGCATTTCAATTAATGGATTTGATGCAACATTTCCATTGTTAGTATATGTAGTAACATACTTACTTTCATATACTGGCATCTCTTCTACCCATCTATAGTTTTTGTAATTTAAAAATTTATCAACATTAATAGGTGGACTAAAAGTATGTTTACTTGATGAATACGAAGCATCATAATTATAAGTTTCAAAGTTTTGATTTATTGAATATACTATATCATCAAATGCAATTTTATTAGTTAATTCGTTATTATCTGAATAAGATACAATAGCAGGTTTTAATTGAGTTTTATTTCTAAGGCTAGTATCAACACTAGGAGTTACATAAGTATCACTTGATACTGAATGCTTTCCGTTTTTACTTCCTATGTAACCATTAACTTGGCCCAGAGGTCCTTTAGAAACCATTTGGTCAAGAGTACTATCTAGCCAACTCTTATTAATGTTTGTTTGAAAAACATTAGGTAAGAAATTACTAGTTTTAATCTTGTTTACCTTATTTGGGCCTGCTTTCTTTTTAGCCATTTATTATGTTCCTGCTCTAATGTTTTCGTCTGTTATATTTTGAATAATGTCAATATCGTTAACACTTACATCTGAAATAATAAGTTCGTCGCTGTTTGGTGTAAATTCAAACATATCACCAAACACACTACCTGCACCTTGCGGTACAATAACAAAACTACTTAACACACCTGCAAGTTTCTTATGCACGTATGCCGCTAGTTCTGTAAAGTAGAATGTTTCTCCAAAGTCCCAATTTGACGCATCAAAGAATTCTTTAATAGCCTCAACAGTTTTGTTTTTTAAATCACTGTCAGTTACATTTGATCCTATAAGTTTAATTACTCTAAATCTTGCCTTTAATAAATCATCTGCGTTTGTACCAAAAAGACATTTGTATCTTACTGGCTTATAAACTATAGTATCACTCATTGCTTTCTTTTCACCTATAGATGCAAACAGTTGACCTAGTTCGTAACTTGTTGGTGGAGCCGGCATATTTGTAACTGTACCTGCTAACCAATTTTTATATTCTGTATCGTATGCTGTAGTTAATGCAAATACATCAATAACATTTGTAAAACTTGGATCAACAACTTGATTGTCAGAAGCAATATGCTCCCATTCAAAGTTTAAATTTTCTTTACCTCTGTAAAAACTATCACCAACAGATATGTTTTCAATTCCTACTGTATTATAAAATACATCTGGATCATCTGGTCTACTATCTGCATTACCATCAATAAGAACTGTTCTATAAGTGTTTGTTGCTATTTGATCATAACCATATACATAAAACTTTCCTAGTTTAGAAATGTTATTATTTAAAACACCCAATGCTTGTATACTATCTCGTTTTGATTTTTTAGTAAACGAACTAATTTCATTTTCATTTTGGATGTTACCAAGTTTAACTGCATTACTATTAAAATTAAATCTTAAAGTTCTTAAGTAAATATCATATTGTTGATTAGTATAATTAAAATACATTGACCAACTTTCAGGTGATAAACTAAAGTCTGTAGGGAAAACAGTACTAGTACTAAATGCACTTGGTGAAGTATTAACTTCCCAACTCTTGTTCACATAATTATATTTTATATCAAATGATTTTTTAGCATCAAGGCAAGTTATGATAATATCTCTTTCTCTATTGCTAAAGTTTCTTGATAGTGCAGGGTATACAATATCTAATGTACTGTTTGATGGGATTTCAGCATCAAGAATAATTGATCCTGTACCGTCGTTTTGTACGCCAGTTGGTTCACCAGCATTTGTTCCTGTACCTTCAATACCAAGTCCGTAATTAAATACATCTACTACCTTTGCCCATTTACTACCACTTGTTGTAGTAAACTTAATTAAAGCACCAGGCGTAATATATTGCATATATGTAGATACTGTATTACCTACTCTAACAATAGAATTAGTACCGTCTGTTAGATATCCAGTTTTAACACCACTTACTGTTTGACTTGGGCTTTGCCATGTCATGCTATCAGTTAGATAACTATGTTGTGTTTTTAATCCAATAAATGCATTTCTATATTTTGTGTAATACAAATTAATATACTCATCATTGTTAATAATATCTTTTACAAACTTTTCAAATGTTTGACTTGAGTTATATGTACCACTAGTTGTTGATGTAGATAATTTTTCTTCTTGATATAATCTTGCATCATTTCCTTGTAAGTATAAATTACTATATTCGCCAGTAGGGTCAATAAATTTTGAATATCTACTGTGTCCACTAAATGTTCTGTTTATGCTTTTTACTTTTACTACTCCGCCTGTGTTGTTAGCTAAAATAGTATTGTAGTCTTGAGCAGTAATCATTCTGTCTTGACTTGCATAATTCTTTGGTGCGTTTTCTCTTATACTATCTAACGATTCACTTGAAGTAGCATTTGTTATTGCTTGTTTTAATTGTAAAGTAAACACCGCGTTGTAAGTGTTTCCATCACGTCCTGTGTAGTTTACATTAATTTTTTTGTTAGTTAAATCGTCTGGTCTTAATATATAAGATATATTCTCACTTGCTCTATACCAAACTCTAATTGTGCCTTTTGGGATATTACCAAAAGTTCTATCAGGAAATAAAATTGATATTTCATTGTTCTCTCTAGTCTTAACACTAAAGATATCTCTAACGCCTGATGCTAAATTATTATAAACTATATTGCTATTAACATCTTTAACCTTTGTCCATTCTTTTATAAGATTTCCTGTTGAACTTATATTTTGTACAAAGCAATCTGTATTGTTAACATCAACAACATTAATGTCAAGTACATTGCTATCAATAGGATTGTCTATGACAAAATCTTGATATGACAAGTCACCTTGTTTAACACCAAAGAAGAAACCATTGTTAGCACTATTAATTCCTTTACCATCATTTTTGAAATACATTCCAAAGTTAGAAACTGGGTCTGGAGACTTTTCTTTAAATGTTAAATTAGTGTCGTCATAATCACTACTAATAATATTAAATGTTTTAGTAGCACCTGATACAGTTCCGTCAACATCAAATTTAATTTGGTTTGGTGTATTATTTAAATCGTAAAAATCTGTTCTAATGTTATTAAGTACTACACTTTTATTTGGGCTACCATATTGATTACTATTTTGTAGTACTGCATTTATTATAGTAATAAAGTCATCTAAATTATTAACATCGTTAGTAACTTCATATTTAATTTCTGTTCCACCTAAACTTGCTCCAGTACTACCAATAACTGCTTCGTTTGTTTTAACACCAACAACTTTCATTTCACCATACGCAGGCACATTACGTCTTGGTGAGTATCCTAAGAATTCAGCTAGTTTGAAAACTGATTCTTGCTTTTCTGCTGTTGTTAAAAAATTGTTCCTTGCATTAAGGTCTACCCTGTATGCTAGGTTATGTCCAAATTGAGCTACTACATCAAGTAGTGATATAAATTCTGCTGATTCAATCCAGTCATTATAATTTTCTGGATATGTACTACGGACATAATCAACCATTGCAGTTCTTATTGTATCATAATCAAATGCTTGAAAGTTAGCATTAACATAAGATTCGTAAACTACAGTATAGTCTTCTGCCGCAAATATTTTATTTTGTCTAGTTTGTTGTGCCATATTAAATCTCTGCGTTCTTTTCCCTATCAAACTTAATTTGCAAATCTATTGCCGTTGTAGTGGGTAGGTATGTTAAATTTACATTAACCGTAACATAATGTTCTTCTTGTATAACTCTAACATTTGTATCGTTAATTTGAAAACGAGGATCATAGCTTACTACAGCAAAAACTTCTTCTCTTATAGACTCAATAGTATCGTCGTCTAACGGTTCAAACACATACAAAGGTAGGTTGCAACCAAATGTTGGATTGGTCCACTTCTCACCTTTGCGTATATGAAAATGGTTTAACAAGTCACGTTTAGCTAGTTCAAGACCAGAAAGTCCCTTACTAGTATAAGCCTGTTCAACTGTTGTATATCCTATAATCTCGCTCATACAACTATTTATGCGATTTATTCTGTTAGTAGTTTATGATTGTGTAATTAGCTATTAACTTAATTGTTTTACTAATGATCTCTTTCTACTTTCAGAAAGATTTGGTAAAAATCTACTAGTTTCTGCATAATATACGTATTCAGCCTGAGCTTTTTGTATATCAGTTAACTGAAATGTACTATATTCTTTTAGTAGCTGTTGAATGCCTTGTTCTTTAATTAACGACCTATCTTTATATTGTCCATAGTCTGCTAACATTATTATTTTTGACTCAGCTTGTCTTTGAGTTCTTTTTGCTCCACCTAGTATCATTGCAGTACACAGGTGGTCCCATTTCTTTTCTTTAATAAAATCTAATATACGAAATTGTCTTTGAGCATTTCCTATATAATCAATAGTATTTGTAAACCAGTATAAACTTAATAGTCCATCATATTGACTTTGCGACAACGTATCAATTGGCAAAAGTTTTTTAAATCTTCTTTCTTTATCTTTAAAATATCCTATCCATATAGTATATGACGTGTCTTCAGTTAATCCATTGCTGTCTAAATCTGAAGGCGTAACATTGCTATAACCTATTCTTTCAATTCCATCAATTGTTTTTTTATATCCGTTCCAACCCATGGTTCTAATGATATAGTTTATAACATTATCACTAGCCTCTAAATTCTTTACTAGTATTTCATCGTTAGCTGTAGTATTATTAATAATAGAAAATAAACTAAAGTCTATTAAGTTCTTTTCGTTTATAACATTTGGAAAGTTAAATGTAGGCATTATGCAGTATTTCCTTTTCCAGATGTAAATGTTTCTTGTGTTCCTTCAACACCTAACCAAGGATGTTTTTCTGGTACTCTACTTGCAGTACTAACTTTAACATTTTGATTTTGTGTTTGATTTTGTATTGCTGTTTTTTTAGCTGGTGTAGGTTCTGGACCATTCATATCTATTCTTGCACCTTTAATAATTTGATTACCTGCTACAGTTAAATTATAATTAACATCACTCTGTACATTTAAATCAACTGCACTATAAATATCAATGCTACCAACACTTGTTTCTAATTTTAATCCATCACCGCCTGAGCTTTTTATATTAACACCCATTTCTGCCTGCATATTAATACTGCCTTTAGCATGGACATTATAGTCACCTTCAGTATGTACACTTACTCCGCCTTTGCTGTACACATCAACTCTGCCTTGTTGATCCATTTCAAACCAAGCGTCACCGTTTTGTGTAGTAACAAAAATAAAACCTTTAGTATCTTCAAGTAGTATTTGAGCACCGCCGTGTGTTCTTAATCTAATATTTTTACTGTCACCAGAACTATCACCGTCGTCCATTGTAAACGTATGCCCACCACGTGTTGTTATACCAAACACTTTACTTGGACTTTCTCTTCTAGCACTACTTTGACTGTGTCCTCTTACGTAATCTAAACTTAATCCTTGTTCATTTAATACTGCCTGAAACCATTCGTTTAATGGTTTAGTATCTGCATCATTTTGATCATATGGATTTTTTTCAACTGCCGCACCTAAACTTTTTTCTCCGTTAGCATAAACTTGTCCACTAGCATTGCCACCCATCATAGAGTTTCTGTCTTTGGCTATAAGACTTCCTACAACTATACCTTGTTCCAGACTACTTGTGTATGCAACTAATACGTTTGTTCCTACTTCTGGTGGTTGTGGCCAAAAGCCATAACTTACAGGTGCTTGTGATTCTTTAGTCTCATCATCACCGCTATCTTTAATTTGAGTATGTCCACCCATTGGTGTAGATAATAAACAAATTCTATCTGCATTAACTGGACCAAAGTCTGATATTCTAACTTTAATTCTACCAGTATGTAATGAGTCTGAGTTGTCTGTGACCTCACCTATATATACTCCACTAATATTATTAATATTAAAAGCAGAGCTTTGTCTTACATTTCTACTAACATTAACACCGTCATTTTTAATAGCCATATTTAAAATCCTCCTGTGTCTATTTGTGGACCATCTGCTGGTGGGGGTGGCGGTGGTGGCATATTTCCTCCACTTAACTCAATTAATTCATTTAGTATTAATCCTACATTAGCATTTGTATCTTTAATTCCTATTAAATTTTGAGTAAATTTTCCACTTTGAAATCTACTTTCTATACTAACTATTTTATATATTCCACTTGAAATTAAATCAACTGGTCCTCTAACTTGTCGTTCTATTAAGTCCTCTGAATTAGGATTATAAGTTAACAACGATATGAATAGACATTGTGTTGATGGTGGTGGTGAGATATCTTTTCCTTGTACATATGCATGAAAAGAATTACCTTGCCAAAACGGATCACCTTTAATTTCCATATTAAAATTAATAGCATCATATGATCTAAATGCAATTTGTTGAAGTCTTTGAGCATACAAGCCATCACTTCCATCAGTTTCACCTTTTCGTTGTTCCTCTAACCCCAAAGGTTGGTCTACATATGTGACTAAATCAACATAATCAGTCATACTACCATAGCTGACTTGATCTAAATATGTAGTACTTTTGTCTATTTGTGGCCCATCTTTGCTTGGTGTGGTAGGAGTATATTGTTCTCTACCATCTGCATGATATATACCGTCCATTGGTATCTTAGCAGTGACGTATAAGTTCTCCACATCAATACTATAGTTTAATATTTCAGTATTCAATCCGGAATACAAGTAACTATACGATTTACATATAGTCATATTTCTTAGTCGTTGCTTTTGATATTTTGCTTTCCTTAAATTTTCTTTGCGTCGTTCTTCTAAAAGATCAGGAGCATCTGGGCTACTGTGTACTTTAATTGTAAGTGTCAATAGTTTAGCTGGTTGAGAAGTTTTTTTACCTTTCTTGAATGCTATATCGTCTGCTGGTAACTGAAAGTCTATCTTTGGTTCAACGTGTATACTATAAACAATTCCAGTTTCTTCTTGAACTTTTTTAACGTACGAAGAAAATGCTGGGCAGTTTGATTCTATTTTTTTCTTAATTACTGCACATAATGCAGATCCTGATTCAATAACAACTTCGCTTGAATCTATTTGTGGACCATCCATTGATGTGTTAGATCCAGAGCCTTTTGCTGGATTAGCTTTTGAACTCCATGGTTTTAATTTAAGACTAAAATCTTTAATATTTTTTTGACTTCTGGTGTACTTACTAGAAATACCACTAATATCAGCACTAATATCAAACTTTATCTCTAATTCTTTTGGGGCTTTTAATCCTTTTTTCATTCCAACAGGACCGACTGCCTGCAATGTTTCTGTTTTATTAAACTCTGCAACTAAATTTGTAGCAAAGTCTTGTACTGTTTTAACCTCGGGTACTGTTACTTGAGTTGATGTGACTGCTTCAGTTTGTGCGTGTTTAATCATACTGAATGCAATAATATTGTACCTAGTTCCTTCTGGGCCTGTTTGGCTTCTTACCTGATTTATTTTTATAGGATAAAAAAATGTATTTGGGTACTTAACACTTCCACCAGTATCTGGATCTCTTCCTACAAATTCTAATTTCAATACATAGTGTTGAGCTGGTAAACTGTTTGGATTTCCCAATATCTTTCCAGCTTTTAAAATTCTATCTAAAAAAGTAAACCCAAGTGGTTCTTGCAATTCAAATTGTATAATACCTGGTGTAGTATTACCATGTTCTAATCCAGGAATTACTGCCTGTATCATAGCAAAGTTATCCATTGCAAATTCAGTAGTAACGCCAGTTTGCGATATTATAATAGCATCACCCTTGTTAACTGCCGCAGTATCGTCACCTTCTAGTTTGCTTGGGTCATTAAATACTTTACTGTTAACAATATAAAAGGTCCATTTATATGTAGGACTATCAACTGTACTACACCAATTCTCTGAAGATAGATTAAAAAGTTTTGCGTCTTTTGCTTTTGCACCAGCTTGTAACTTTTTTCTATTTTCAAGTCTTTCTCTAGCGTCGTTTCTATCTTTTTGTTCTGCTTCTCGTATAATTTTATCTTTATAAACTGGTTCTTCGCCTTCTACTACTTCACCTTCAGCACCTTCGTTGAATGATCCATCTTCTGGTCTTTTTTCAAAATTAATTTCTTCAACAGGTTTTCCATTTGCTAGTGCTATTCCGTTTTCAACGTGTGCATCTGTGAAATTATTCTGTGGACCTTCATGTTCAGTCATTGACTTCATAAGATTTTTTGTAAGAGCAGGATTATCTTTTAGGTTACCTAAATTAGCATCTGGATCAACATCTAAATCTTTTGCAACTTTTTGAACATATGCTTCAGTGTTGTTTTCATTATTTGGAGCCCACTTAGAAATAAGTTCCCTGGTTGTATTAAGTCCATCTCGTTCATTGTATGTGTAAAGATTTTTAGCCGCGGCTCTGTATCCATATTCTGGACTTAAAAAAGTTTCAAAACCTGCGTTATTACCAACTTTACCTTCCCAAGGAATATTTGTTGTTCTGATGTTAAGTGGATTATAATTTCTATAATTTAAGTTCATTATGAGAACCTTACTGGAACTTTTATTGTGACACCTTCTTTAAAATCTATAATTGGATCTTTTAATGCATCTTGATTAAACAATGCAAATACCCACCATAACTTTGAGTTACCATATAATTCATGTGCTAACAAATCTGGTTTCTCGTTATGTCTTAATTCTATCTTAACAGATTTAGTAGTAGTGTTAACAAGATCAATGTTATCAACATTTAAATCATCTAAATATTTACTACCTATTATGTCTGTATTTCTGTACAGGCTATCTGGTCTATATTCAGCCATTAAATAAATCCTCCATTGTTTCCACCTTTTAAAAGCTGTCCGCCGGCATAAGTTTGAATGTTAAATTGTTCTTTAACTTTCTTTGGAGGAAGCTGTGGAACTAAATCTATTGAAGCTAATAATAATGTAGGAACAGTAACTGACTGTTCATTTCCAATATCAACATCAACATAATCACTATCTTCAACTAGTGTGTAGTTAAAGTTTCTCATTATCACTGGTACAGAACTTGCATGAATAATTCCGTAAGCACTAAATTTTAAAATAGGTGGTGGTGTTCCTGCTGTTTGCTGACGCTGTTCACCAAAGTCACTTTTAGTACAACTTTTAAAAAAATGTATTGCCGCCGCAGTATGTTTTGCTTCGTCTACTGTATTTGAAGAAAACAATGCAGTAACGTTGATAGTAGGATTAGAAGTATTCATATAATAATTCTGTTGAGCTATTGATCCTTGAATATCATAAGCCCCATAATTTGCATTATGTGAAAATTGAATAGTAGGTGTATAAGGAAATAAAACTCCGCCAATATCATTCAATGGTTTTAAAATACCAAAGTTCATAGAGAACGGTTTTCCTTTTTCTTTCATTACTAGTTTTACTTTATTTTGAACTGTCATTATTTTAGTCTATCCTCAATAAATGCAAATATATTTTCATCATATTTTCCAAAGAACTGATTAAATGCTTTTACCTTTTCTTCTTTTTCAACGCCACTTGCCATAACTTTTCTAAAGTCACTTGCACTCATTCCACCCTGCATAACTGGAGCAACATATACGTATCCTCGTTCATTTGCAGTAGGAACTAATTCGTTCATATCTTTTGGTAAGTCGTGTAAGAAACCTTTTCCAGTTTCTAGTCTTGATGCGTCTTTTTCTCCATATACAAGAATGGTAGCAGTATTGCTAGGATCCTTACCTACCGCTGATAGGTCTGGTCTGTATGGATTTGTTTTAACAATCTTATCTGCTGGTATGCCAAACATCTTATTCATAATTGATGCTTTTTCGTCAAATGTAAATGGATCTTCACCATAGTTACCG